>Ga0180438_10000036_pt1 | contig 271951 bp, 220 predicted proteins | sample SS_ome_12_FD_132455 | JGI IMG/M metagenome (GOLD analysis project Ga0180438, IMG submission 132455) | Hypersaline lake sediment archaeal communities from the Salton Sea, California, USA - SS_3_D_2 metaG | ecosystem: Environmental > Aquatic > Non-marine Saline and Alkaline > Hypersaline >...
ATCCACGAATATCAGACTGATTCATCGTCGAAGCAGCCTGCACCTGAATGTGTCATAAAAAAAATGTAAAAAATATCGAAATATTAACACTTGACATAGGTCGTTCCATATCAGGGTGCGATGCATCGCACAATTTCTCTATCCATTTTCGGTGCGATTTATCGCACCCTACCGTTGTTATTCAACCTATAGTACAGGATCTTGTTGGAGGCATTCGGGCAGCTCGCCGGCAAGAATAAGGTTCAATTTGTCGAAGCCGTCACCAAATTCGTCATCAGCCGCATTGTAATTGGCCCCAACCATCCAGAATTTGCCTTCCAGGGTCGATAAATCAAGACTAATCTGAGCATTCCGGCCATCATGCCAGTAGGTGTCAGGCGATTTATCGGCGTGCTCCTGGGAGTAAGACAGGTTCATATACAATACCGGGCTGATGAGGCTGGACGTGATTTCACCCGCTGATTCTACAATCTGGCCGGTCCCCGACATCATAATCGGCTTGAAATCCGGATCGCTAACAGTCGGATTCGGCAGCAATGCTGCATGAATGATATAGAAAGGCCCGCCGAAATCGACCAGATAGAAACGTATAATTGTCGGTTCTTCCGTATCGATTGGCGTGGTATCTATCGCCAATAGCAACTCTTCACAATTAACAGATTGGTTTGTATCCGGCACAACAATCGGGTCACCATCTTGACCGGCCAAAAAAACCGGGTAGAAAGCCAGCAACACAACTGCGACGATTAACGCCGGAACTGTTGAAAACATTAAATTCTTCATACCTGATCTCCTTCCAATTTATTGGGGAAAATAATCATTCGAGAGCTTCTCACCACAGACGCTACCAAATACGTCAAGGAATATCGCGGTTACCTCGGTTTATGCTCGATTACAATTAGCTGGTTTGCGCCAATGATCCGTGCGATGTCCGTGCATTCTGAATGAGATGCATCGCATCATCGTCGAAGAATCGCGAGCCACAAGAGCCACACTTATAATGCGCGAGTTTCTTGACAACCAGCCCGTCCTCGAGCTTGCAGGTTTCCACAACGCCAGCCATCCGAGCCTTTCCGCAATCCGGACACGGAAAAGCCTCAGATGTCTGTGCTTTTTTTCGATGAGATGAGGACATAGAAAATGTCAATTCCTTCTTTCTTGAGTATCTTACCTTTCGTATAGACAGCAAGGCCGTCGAAGGTCAATCCCTTTATTACATAAAGTCTTTCACTTGTTCCCGATTTCGGGTTGCGGGAACGTAGTACCTTGAATATCGCAGGTGCGTTCAGAATCGCCTCATAAACAAGTTCCGGCGTCAGAGCATCCCTCGCCATTTCGATTTCCGCCTTTTCAGTGAAAAGGACCTGCCGCGAGACGACTAAACGCTTTATGCGAACAAGAACATCCATAATCTCTAAGATTACATTTTACAGAATTTTTTCAGCCCAATCAAGTGGAAAATCCCATCCGACCGTATTTAAAATCAAAACGGCCACTGCCAGCCTCGGCCGTAAATGACCTCTATCATGATCCAGCCGTCCTTCTCTCCTATTGCACCTTTCTTAGAATTTGGAAGCTCTATATACTGGAGACTATTATTGATGTTAATAAAAACCGGACCACGGGGAAACCTGCCTTTTAGCCAGTAATATCGAGTAATGTACTCGTTAACCGAAAGGCTTTTGCCAGTCAGGTTCTTGCCAATAAAACCGGCGGCGATTAGTTCGGCATCTGCTTTCGAACAAAGGTCATTAAAGTCGGCTTTAAATGAATAGGTGTAGTATGTTTCCTCATCCGGTGTTCTCCTTGTTTCGCATGTAATCGGATTTCGGCCGGCCAAAAAACGATACGATGGTACAGTTCCATCTCCATTAAGTGATCGAAGTCCGAACATAATCAGAAGGGCGGCAGCTATGATCCCGAATGTCAGAGATAGCTTAATGACAAGCTTCTTCATACCCTATCAGCGTCCATCTGCGTTTATCTGCGGTTTCATATATTAAGAATCAAAACGGCCACCGCCAACCTTCCCCGTAAACGACCGTTACCACGATCCAGCCGGCTTTTTCCGCCATTGCATAATCATTTGAATCTGGAAGCTTTATGCACTGACGATTTTCATAGATGTAAATATAAATCGCTCCACGAGGAAACTTTTCTTTTAGATAATAATAACGTTCTCTGAACTCTTTGCCGGAAAGGATTTGAACAGCTTCTCTAACAGCAAAACCATCGGGTGTTAGCTCCGCATGCGCTTTCGAACAAAGGTCATTAAAATCTGCTTCAAATGAATAGGTGTAGCGTCTATCCTCATTTTCTGTTTTTACTTTTTCAAATTTAATCGGATTTCGGCCGGATAAAAATTGATACGATGGTGCAGTTCCACCTCCATCACATGAGCGAAGTCCGACCAAAATCATAAGCAGGACAATTACGATAACGCATATCGGAAAAATTTTGGAAATGAGCTTCCTCATACCTGAATCTCATCTCAATTCATTTATCTTTGGTGTGATTCATCACGCCCTACCCCTTTAGACAAATAATCAATAGTAAATAGTTCACCCCATGAGGTAGGCAAAGCCGCCATCTCACGGGGTAAATCATAAACATGTCCTGAGCGTAGTCGAATGGATAGTAAATGCAAAGACTTCTTCATATCTAATCTTATTCCAATTTTTTAGGACAATCAAGCATTCAGAATGGGAAAAGAATTAACTCATCATCTCATGATAAGCCATGAAAAAAGAGGGTGCAAGTTGATCATATACAAGTGTATTACTATGCTCCTACATCAACCAGTCCGGATGTATTTAAATTACCAACAGATATTGTAAAAATTCCGCTATGTCCGGAAAGTCTTCTAGAATATTCAATTGTCGCCTGTAAATGTAGATTGTAGATATCTATCTCTGATTTTTTCTCCTTAATAGTTCCAATTTTTTGAACATCTACAGATTTTATACCTTCATAATAAAGACTTTTATTATCAACTTTTATCAGTGAATTTTGCTTCTTCATCTTACTATCATCATACGAAGAAAATTCCTTCAATTCTTTCAGGTCTTCAAGGCTGATTGACATTATATTCTCAATTCCTGCAATTGAATTTAAAAACCACTTGAATGTATTGTCATCTATAAGAAAACGGTTCAATTTATCTTTACTCAACATTCTTGCATTATTTACGATTCCTGTACCAAAATAATTCCTCTTGTCCTTACGATCATATCTATAAATGTTATCATAAGTAAGTGCATAGCGGACAAGCATATTTCCAATTTTTGAATGAAGTTTTGGCATAAATCGATCAGAATTGTACCATTGTAAAATTATGCCAAAAACAAGAGCAAAGATTACTGCATGTAGAGGAGACTCGAATATCTGGAAACAGCCGTCGCCTGCATCAATATAATAATCCTGTAATTTTATTTCGCCAGAGCGATTTTTGATAGTATTGTATTTTTGAAATATGTATTCGAAATTCTGCGCAACAAGATCCCATGTTTGTTCGAATATCTTTTCAAAGAGATGAGGTAGAAAAGGTTGCTTTTCTCTTGAATACTGACTGTATCTATATATGTCGAAGCCAAGAACAGCATGCTTATCTTTAATTAGCTCTTCTATCTTTTCTTCTATCTTTTCCTTTTCCTCATCAGTAAAGTGGTCTGGATAGATTTGTTTTCGATCCGCTCTAATTCTAGGATGAACATTTGATTTGAAAAAAGCATTGAGGAATTCTTTTTCTAATATTTTTATATCTTTCATTTAACCCTCGGTTTATAATTTGACAAAGAAACAAGATACTATTTAAACAGCCAGTCCATAGAAAGGCGACTCCTAATATAATGGAGTTTGATCTAAAGCTGAATCTTTTACTTCTTTATCCAGTCCATATCTTATCACTGTTTTCTTAACGAGTTCATAATACCATTTCTGAGAATTTGGAGCTACGTAAATACGATCAATAAGAATATTAAGATCTGCGAGCACATGCTTACCTGAGACATTATCCCCGTTCATGATGATTGCGCGCAATTCATTTTCATGTTCGTAACTTTTTCTCTTGTGCATAGCCGGGGAAAATACGTCTCTCCAATCAATTTCATCATGCTCATAATCAACATATTCAATTTTGCCGATATGTACCGGCTCAGGAGTGTTCTCAAATGAATTAATCATATTTGCAATAGTAGATTGGATTGCAACACCATCGCCTGATTTCAGATATAATCTCCACATTGCGGCGGATTCGTGTTCATTCATATGCCATGATGAAACATAAAGCAGACTTCTGCCCCATCGCATAAAACTAAGATTATATTCACCAACTTCACGCCTCCTGGCTGCTTCCTCAGGCTCAATACCATCCGGAACACTTAGAAAATCATTGGCAGTAGGTGTGCTAAGAAAACCCTCAAAAGAATCTATGAAAGTACAAATATTAGCAAAAAAGAGGGCTCTATCTTCAAGCATTGAAACAAATTTCGTAAAGTCCATATATCGCCATATTTTTAAAGATCTATCTTGTGGCGTTTTGCATGATGGATGAGTTTCGTAAGTCATTAAGCGTCTCCCAAAAAAAGTATAAAACGGCTCGCTAATATTTTAATGAGATTTATATTATAAAATATGAGGCTGATTATCAAGTTTATTTTCATATTCTTGCCTAAGGATTGAGGTTTTGTTATACTTACTCGGCCGGTTGGTCCGGCGGGTTTTGGTTGGTCAGTTTGAGGGCTTTGTAATTAAGGATGTTAAGCTGATATGGGTAGGACTCGTGCTTTAGTCATTTCGACCGCAGCAAAGCGGAGTCGAGGAATCTGTTTTAATAGATTTCTCCACTTCGGGCCACTTTGTGGCCCTGCGGTCGAAATGACGGAGGCATTTCGAAGGTCTCATGCTGAGGAGTCAATTTTATGTTAGTGAACCGCATTTTTAGAATTTTTTTAGTGATATTTATGACTTTTAGTGGATTTACAGCCAAAGACGCCTCAGCACAAACATTCGCCGAGCGGCTCGGCTGGCCGGAGGACACCAGAGCGGTGATTTTCCACGTTGACGATGCGGGGATGTCGCATAATTCGAATATGGGCGCAATCAAGGCCATCGAGGACGGCGTCGCTACGTCAATGAGTATAATGATGCCGTGCCCGTGGGTGCCTGAAATGAGCGCTTATTTGAAGGAGCATCCTGAAGTTGACGCCGGCATTCATCTGACGCTTACGGCCGAATGGAAAAAATACCGCTGGGGGCCGGTGGCGGGAAAGCCCGCCGTGCCGGGATTGGTGGATGAGGAAGGTTGCCTGTGGCACGGCGTCGCCCAGGTGGTTTCCAATGCGAGCGCTGATGAAGTCGAGGCTGAGATGCGTGCCCAGATAGATAAGGCCGAAGCGATGGGTATAAAGCCCACGCATCTGGATTCGCACATGGGGACGTGCTTTGTCCCGCAATATCTCGACCGCTACGTGAAGCTCGGCATCGAAAAACAGATTCCCATCCTGATGATGGGCGGGCACATGCAGCACATAGGCAAAAGCTCCGAAGCCGCCGCTTTGAAGCCGTTAGTGTATCTGATTGCCAATAAAGTCTGGAACGCGGGGCTGCCCGTAATCGACGATCTGGTTACATCGCCTACCTCGGCGGATACTTACGAAGGGCGGAAGGAGGAGTTGATTACGCTACTGCGCGAGATGAAGCCCGGCATTACGGAAATTATCGTCCACTGCACCGTGCAGACAGAGGTCTTCTCGCACATATCCGGCTCCGGCCCGAAACGCGAGGCGGAAACGCGGTTGATGAGAGACCCGGACGTTAAGAAATTTATCGAAGACGAAGGAATTATCCTTACTACCTGGCGCGAGCTGCACGAGCGAAGGCAGCGCGTGAAAAGCGAAACGGAGGAGAAAAATGAGCCGTAAAGACAATAATCCTGATAATGCAAAGAGACGGCAAAGATTATACGAGCGGTATTGCAGACAGTTAGCAAAAGCGCACGGCGTGCCGGAGCATATCGTCGATTTGCTGAGAATGGCCGACGACCGCTATAACGAGATAAACGAGCTGCTCAGGATAGTGGAAAATGAGGCGGGGATTGCTGAGCTGGAAAACGGGGACGGCGCGAGCTTCTCGCAGCTCGCGTGGGATTACGCGGAGGAGAACGGCTGCATGCCCTATGAGGAATTAATCTGCATCCTCGGCCAGTTCCACGGCAGAGCGATGGTTGACGACGACTAAACTCAGTAAAGAAAACCATCCCCATCCCGATAACGACTATCGGGATTCTCTTAGAGACACCTTATGGCGGATGCTGCCACCCAGTCTATTATTTTGCGGAGAACTTAAAGACCGTCGTCGTGTCATATTTTTCGCCGGGGCGAAGGACGGTTGAGGGAAAGTGCGGCTTGTTGGGCGAATCGGGGAAGTGCTGGGTTTCGAGACAAAAGCCGTAATGATTCTGATAAATCTTGCCGTCCTTGCCGCGAAGATTTCTCATGCCGTTAGCGGTATAAAACTGCATGCCCGGCTGGTTTGTATAGACTTCCATAATCCTGCCGCTGGCCGGCTCGTACACACGGGCGGCAAGAGTCAGCGAGCCGTCGGCGTTTTTCAGCACGTAATTATGGTCGTAGCCGCGAGTGGCTTTTAGTTGCTCGATTCTTGCTCCGATTGTTTTCGGCTCAGTAAAATCAAGCGGTGTGTTTTTTATGCTGAGGATTTCACCGGTGGGTATGAGTGCTTTATCGCCGGGTGTGTAGAAGTCAGCGTTAATCATCATCTCGTGGCCCAAAACGTCGCCGTTGCCGGCACCGGCGAGATTGAAATAGGCGTGGTTGGTCAGGTTCACAACGGTCGGCTTGTCCGTTGTGGCCTGGTAGTTAATCTTAAGCTCATTTTTATTTGTCAGCGTGTAGGTCACCGTGCAGTTAAGATTGCCGGGAAAGCCTTCATCGCTGTCTTTGCTGAGATATGTAAGCCGCACGCCCGCCCCTTCCGTATTTTGGAATCCTTCTCCCTTCCACATGACCTTGTCGAATCTTTTTTCTCTGCCGCCGTGGATGTGGTTCTTGCCGGCATTCTGCGTAATTTTATATTCGACTCCGTCGATAGTGAAAGCGGCGTTCTCGATGCGGTTGGCATAACGTCCAACGACGGCTCCGAAGAGCGGATTTCTCTTTATGTACGGCTCAAGCTCATTAAATCCGAGATTAATGTCGTCCAACTTGCCGTTGCGGTCCGGCACCTCCAGATCCACCAGAATCGCCCCGTAGTCAATTACCGTCGCCCGCAGACCGTTATCGTTAAGAAACTCGTATAAGGTGACTTCATCGCCGTCGGCGGTTTTACCGAATGGTTTCGATTTTATAGACGCCGCCTCAGCGAAAGATGAGAAAAAGAGAATTGCCGGCAGGATACATAAACAGATAATTTTATTAGTCATAGCTCAAACCTCGAAAATAATGGATTATGAAAATACGAAAATTCTCATTATAGTATTCAAAGAGCAACAATATTTATTATAATCACAAATGTCCAGAAAGTGAAATAATTACAACTGCAAAAAGGAGCAAATATGGAAACACTCGGCGTGGTGATAATCGGCTGCGGCGCGGTGGCGGAAGAATATGTAAAGGCCTTTAATAAAGACGAGCGTTCGAAAATCCGTGCTCTGGTCAGCCGGAACCGTGCGAACGCCGAACGCTATCGTGACCGGTACGATTTGGATTGTTCGATTGAAACCGATGCCGGAAAGATGCTACGGCGTAAAGACACGAACATCGTCGTGGTTTGTACGCCTCACGATCAGCATACGAAATATGTCGTTTCCGCCGCCGGGGCGGGCAAACATATCATAATTGAAAAGCCGGCGGCCATAACGCTGGAAGATTTGCGAAAGCAGCAACAGGCTGTGAAAAAGGCCGGGATCAAAACGCTGGTCGGTTTTGTGCTGCACTGGAATCCGCTGCTGATGACAATCGACCGGCTTATATCGCAGGGCGTCTTCGGCAATATTTTCATGATCGAAGTCGATTATATGCACCGGATATGGATGACAACCGAGCAGAAATGGTATGCGAGGCGGCAGCAAAGTGGAACGGCAATCCTCACCGGCGGCTGTCACGCGATAGATGCGCTGCGCTGGTTTGCCCGAAGCGAAGCAAAGGCAGTCTGCGCTTATCAGGTAAAAACTGAAAATCCCATTGAGTACCCCGGCACCATTTCAGTCAACGTCGAATTCGAGGACGGCAAGATCGGGCGCAGCACAACGACGTTCGACGCCCAGATGCCGTACAGGTTCAACATCGGAGTCTATGGGACCGAGGGCTCGATTCGCAACAATGAAATCTATGCTCCGAAGCTCTTTGAGGGCCAGAGCGATTTTATGAAAATCCCCTGCATCCTGCCGGACAGCGCCGACGTCGCCCATCATCCCTTCGAAGGTGAGGTGTCACATTTTCTCGATTGCATCATCGCCGACAAGCGACCGTTTCCGGACCTGGAAGATGCGGCAAAAACTCACGCTATATGCTTTGCGGCGGACCTTTCCGCCGAATCAGGCAAGCCAGTAGCTATCAATGAGCTGGACGACAAATCCTAACATTGAGAATTGAAATGATTAATATCTCAGGAACGCTTTCAAAAGGATGGATGGCTAAGGCGCTCAGTGTAAAATTTGACCGTGACTATTATTTCAATCCCGAGAAGCGTTATGCTATTGACTGCAAGTGCAATGAATATGCGGCGGCGCAATTTCCCGGGATGCGTCTTTTCTATTCGGAATCCAACCTGGGACAGATTGATTACTGGAGCAAGAATTTAATTCAGATCGGGGGCATTCAGCCGAACATGATTCTCGGTATGTTATTTGGCGCTGACTTTATCCCCCACGACAGTTACGATGCCGACATTAAGCCGGGATGTCTTTTGAGAGAAAACCCTGACGAGTTACCGGTAGCAGGAAGTCTGCTCGATCATGAACTGGTAAAGCTTTTCGATGAGCAAATTAAACGGATTCAAAACGATTCTTCAAAACAGCTTCGACCTATCCCGCCTTTTTTCTGGGACACATCAGGCCGGGCTGTCATACACGGAGCAATGACCACTGCCCAGAAATTCCTCGGCGAAACTTTCTTTATGAATATGATAACAGAACCTGAATTATGCCTGGATATTATGGACCTGATTGGTAAAGCGTTTATTGTTCTCTGCCGGCATTTCTCGGATGTAGCAGATTTGCCGATAACGAGTGTGCACGTGGGTGAATGTTCATCCTGCATGGTCAGCCCGGAACTGATTGAGAAATTCGTGGTGCCGGTCACTTCGGAATTCGGCGAAGAACTTGGTCCCGTTCGGCTTCATTCCTGCGGGCCCAGCACTAATCATCTGAAAGCATTTTCGAAAATCACGAATCTCCATTCTCTTGATCTCGGCGGTGAAACATCGATAAGAAAAGCCCGGCAGATTTTCGGGAAAGACATGCTGATAAGCGTTGCCCCCCTGCCGAAAGACATGTCTGATGAAAATACCGAACCGATACTAAGCTGGGCCAAACGGATTCTTGAAGAAAACGACGGCGGCAACCTGGAATACATATATCACGTCGAAGAAAATTACAATATCGATACGATCCGCGCTTTAACAGATTTTATAGTGCATGGCCTATCGAATTGAATTGATAAACTTTTAGCCATAATTAAAGGGATTACCGGGATTGTTTGAACTTTCGTGGTAAGATTATTGATGTCGGATGGAGAAAAACACGTTATTAAAAGTTCAAATGGGAATGTTAGGTTGTACTATACCGACATGCATAATCACCGGCTGAAAAACCGGCAAGGATTTTAAAATGAAATCCAAAGTGCATTTAATTTTAACGGTTCCGCTTCTTCTGCACTCTGCTTTGGTCTTTAGCCCGAAAACTCACGGAGCAAATCGGGGATCGGGCATGGATGCCGATACGACGTCAAAATACAAGGCAGCATCTCCATTGAATCACACCGTTAAAATCATAAAAACAGGCAGCGTTCTCAAACTCGACTACGAACTCATCGGCACCGACGGGAAAAAGTATGATCTCTGGAATATATATGATGGAAGCAAACCCACTTTCTCAGTCTATAAAGACAATGTCAAGGTAGGCGGGGGGACATTCGAGTTCGGCTGAGGCGGTTCATGGTGTTCGTACTCGTGGCGAGTACCCTACAATATATCCGGTGAATTACAAATTGTAACCTCAGCAGATATCGGTGAATTCGGCCCCAAAGACGGCAAGCCCGTTATCTATCATTTTAATCCACTCTATCGCGTACAGGGCATCATCCCGTGGCTGCTGCTGCCGTTGGCATTTATCGCCCTCAAAGAAAATCGAAGCCCACAAGTCGCATGGATCCTCGTACCAATCGCATTGTTGGGACTAATCTATTCGGCAGTCATGAAAATATTGCCGATGGATTCTACAGGCACCGTCCAGTTAAATGCAATATTTACGATTCTGGTCGTGGGCTTTTCAATGGTCTGGCTGCTTGCTGAACGCATCGGCAATCGAAACCGATTTGTCACCTTCCTACTCGCAACCCTGATCTATTTCGGTTTCCTCGGAGTAAACCTGCTAAGTGGTGGATTCGGCAGAGATATGATTGCGATAGCCTCTCTGGCAGCAATTTCGATTCCGGCTATTATATGCGCTTTCATTATTGCAGCACTAATTTCTCCAAAACCGTTCAACTCAACTCGATTCATCATATATATTGGAGTCGTTCTCTTTATCGTATTACTGACCATTTTTTGGATAATCATGTTCGTATTATACCCGGTTCCGGAAATTCCGATAAATAGGCGGATTACCGAATTACTTATGGCTTCTTTCTTTGGCAGCCTGATATACTACGCTGGCCTCCTGCCTTTTCTGGTCATGCTATTGGCAAATCCCTTCTGGCGAAAGCGCTTTGAAGCCGTCCTGGGAATCCAGAAAAAAATCGACACTCAACCGCCACCTCAAATGAAAACACCCTGACACAGAAAATTTTTTTTGTTTCTACAGATAAAGGGGAAAAATCTACGGAAGAAAAACTATCAATGAAATAAATGTTTTATCGGCTTTCGAAAGATAACGGATACTTGATATGTTTCTGAAGCTTCTCCCATATCTCTCTATCGAGATCGGAGTCAATCACAGGGGCGAACCCGAATTTAGCGTAGAGATTGATTGCAGGTATTCTAATGCTCTGAGTAGTCAGGTATGTTCTGCTGTGCCCAAGCTCTTTTAGTCTTTTACATATTATCGTCAGAAGCGGCCTGGCAAGTCCTTTACCCTGCTGCTGTGGAATTATCGCTAACCAATGGATTCTGCCGGGAGACTTTTCGCCGAGATTATCGAGCCAGGCCGAGGCCGTTCCAATAATATTTTCTTTGCTGTCACATAGAAAACACTGACGTTCAGCAAGTAATTGTGTATCTGTCCCGAATTGCTCTTCGAAAAGGTCCGGCGTCACCCTCGTATATTTGTCGGCAAGTAACTGTACCGCCTGCCAGTATTTTTCGTATCCCGGTTGATACCATCGGACCGAATAACCGGCAGGCAAATCGTATTCGGGAATATTGTCGAGATTCTCACGACTCATCCTGACATCCAAATATTCTCGAATTGGATCCATATAATATCATTGAACAAATCGATCAAGGCTTCTTTGTGGGCATTTGAGCATCAACAGCCTTTCGCCAGGCATCGAGACACATTCGAAGCTCCTTTGCCTTTTCAGGCATTGTATTTGCAAGGTCGTTCTGCTCACCTATGTCATTGCTTAGGTTATACAGCTCGATATGATTATCCTCGAAATGCTCCAACAGTTTCCAGTCGCCCTGCCGGATAGCACTAACCGGAGCTGTTGTGGGGTAATAGTGAGGGTAGTGCCAATAAAGGGCTTCGCGATTAAGTTCAACTGCTGGATTTTTAAGCAAGGGCACAAGACTCAGACCATCCATATCGGCGTTATGCTTTGGATCACCCGCCAGAGAAGTCATATCGAGGAACGTCGGATAAAAATCAATCGAACTGACCGGTTCACTACAAACACTGCCGGCTTTGGTTACACCCGGCCAACGAATAATCAGCGGATCCCGGATGCCGCCTTCGTAGAGTGATCCTTTTCCTGAGCGCAATGGATAATTGCTGGTTACAGCTTTGTTCTTAAATTTGTTGATATAACCGCCATTGTCGGAAAAGAATACCACAATTGTGTTGTCGGAAATACCAAGTTCGTCGATCTTGTTCAGGATTCGGCCTACGTTTTCGTCGAGACTGTGAACCATAGCTGCGTATTCGTAATTCTGATGATTTATGCCGGGCTTGATTTTTTTTCTGTAGTACTCGACGAGTTCAGGTTTTCCTTCGATTGGTGTGTGGACTGTGTGATACCAAAGGTTGAGGAAGAACGGCTTTTCTTTAACCTTATCCATAATCCGTAGCGCCTCGTCGCTCAGGCGGTCAGTCAAATACTCACCTTCGGTCCCAAATTCGAGGTGCGGTACATATCGGTATTCCCTCCATCTGCTCGGACCGCCATAAGGGTAGAAGAATGTAGTTGGTGCTCCCCAGAAAGTCCCACCGATATTGACGTCGAAGCCATGTGTCTGTGGATAGTGCGCAGCGTCGCCAAGATGCCACTTGCCCACATGTGCCGTGAAGTAACCTGCATCTTTGAGCACTTCGGCAATGGTCACATGCTCGTGCGACATGTTGCCCTGCGTTATAGGCGGTATCAACTTTCGGTTAAGAGGCGGATTAGCTGAGCTTTCATACCATATGGTCATATGCAAACGGGCCGGATATTTACCCGTCATTATCGAAGCACGAGTAGGCGAGCAAACCGGTGCCGCAGCATAAGCATCGGTAAATCTCATGCCCTGCCGAGCCAGCTCGTCGATGTTGGGCGTCTCGTGCAGATCGCTGCCGTAACATTTCAAATCAGCCCAGCCGAGATCATCGGCGAGAATAAAAACAAAGTTGGGTCGTGGAGAAGATTCCTTCGTTTTTCCATACACACCAGCAGTCAAAGCCAAGTTTGCCGCACAACACGCCGTGTATTTCAGAAAATTCCGTCTGGATAAAGTACCTATCATGCCTTTGTCTATCATGATAGTTATTATACCGGCACGAGCCTATGCGCCTACTATAGAATTTCCAAATGGATTATTATCGAGTGCGGACAATTCTAATGCCCTGGTTATAGCTGAATCTATTGCCGGGATTGTTCCTCATGTGGTTCGCCGAGCGCAGCCACCATTGCGGATTGATAAAAGTTCCGCCGCGCATCACAGGCTCAAAAAACTTCGCTTCGGTCCATGGACTACCGTCGGTAGGCGCACCCTCATAGCCGCTATGCCACATGTCCAGGCACCACTCCCAAACGTTGCCGTGCATGTCATATAGTCCCCAGTCGTTCGGGATCTTCTGACCGACAGGATGGGTTCTATGCCCGGAGTTGGCACGATACCACGCCATTTGTTCCACATCTCCGGCGAAATCGCCATCTGTGCCGGCCCGGCAGGCGTATTCCCATTCTGCTTCGCTGGGCAGGCGGATGTTCATACCGGTTTTGCTGCTAAGCCACCGGCAAAATTCCATCGCGTCATACCAGCTTATACACGATGCAGGATCATCATCAGATTGCTTGAACGGAAGATTCCACCAGCAGATAAGCGCCTCGGGATCCCAGTCATTTTCACCAGAGCGGGTCCACGCCCATCGCTCTTTCTCGGCGTCTGTCTGATAGCCCGTCGCTTCAACGAAGGCACGGAACTGCCGGACGGTCACCTCTGTTTTGCCAATGTCGAAACTATAATCTATCTGGACGTGGTGTATAGGCTGTTCCTCGATATCTCTTTTCGAGCCCATCATAAATTGCCCTGGTGAAATTCGTACTAATTCAAAGTTCTCGCCATGGATAGAAAACACCAGATCGGTAGCATTTTCATCTCCCCCTGCCGGCATATCTTCATTTTCCGGTCGCCGATAGGCCGACTTGCCGATCTCAGGTGCCTCATTTACAGCTCTTGTTGAACAAACGATTCTAAATCCCGTGCCGTCGCTTCTGAAATCCGGGGTACCGCGATAGCGAAACGTGCTGCTTAGCATGAAATCACGCCTGCACCATGCACCTCCTCGCAGCACATGTCGAATTGCAATCCGAGGTAAATAATTTTCGCTCAGCCATGAACCACCATCACCTGGCGCCCCCTTATAATTGCTGTGCCATACATCCAGGCACCATTCCCATGCGTTGCCGTGCATGTCATACAGACCCCAGTGGTTAGGCTTTTTCTGTCCCACTGGGTGAGCTTTTCCTGTTGCGTTGTCACGATACCAACCCACTTCATTTATATTCTGTGTAGAATCCGTATCAACGCCTGCCCGGCAGGCATACTCCCACTCTGCTTCGCTGGGTAATCGACAATGTCCGCCTGTTTCTTTTGAAAGCCATTTGCAGAACGCAACTGCATCGTTGAAGCTTATGCATACTACAGGATTATCTTCAGATTGCTGGAATTTCGGCTTGTACCAACTGAAACCACGCCCCGGCACAATAGGAAATCCCGCCGGAGAGTAATTCGCCGCCCAATTACCCTTTTCAGCGTCGGTTTTATGTCCCGTTGCCTCCATAAAAGCACGGAATTGCCGAACGGTTACTTCTGTCTTGCCCATATAAAAATTCTCAGCGATACGAACCCGGTGTACCGGTTTTTCATCGCTGTCACCCGCCTCGGAGCCCATTAGGAATTCGCCGGCAGGAATTCGCACAAACTCAAAAGTTACGCCGTGAACTTCAAGCAGCTTTGTCTTCTGATTATGATCCTCAGCCAATTCTTTTCCTGACGATATCTGACCTCGCACCTGATCCGGATTACTGAGAATTATTAAAAGAATTGCATTCAATAACAACAAACGTCTTAACCAGTTGTGTAAGACCAATCTATAAAAACAATGTTTTTTCATCTTTACTTAGCCTTCTATATTCGGAAGGGAAGTTTACCGGGGTTTTTTAAGAAAACCGGCTGTGGATTCCATAATGCGAGCTTGAAGCCGCTTGCTTTGCTTCTGAGCGTTTTGTTCCTGCAGGTCATGGAGATTGGCCACGCAGAATCTGCAGCCGACTGTGTTGATGTGAAAATCAACGTACTGGCGCCATTCTTTGTCAAGAGTGCCAAGCAGATATGCTCCGATAGTGCTTCGTTTGGGACAACTGAACCTTTGTAATTTCCAGATATCGGTCATGAGGTTTTCGAAATCTTCCGATGAAGGTCCTATCGGGATGCGAGATGATTCTATGCGTTGACGAATTTGTTTAAGGCTACGATGCTTGATCAGAGCGATGGCCTTTTCTTTTAAGCCCATGATTTTAGCAACATCCTTATTGGAAAAATGGCAGTAGAACAAAAGTTCGGTAATCTGCAAATCGCGGAAGTTCAGCGAGTTTTTAAAACCATCTACCAGCTCGGACAAAGCATCGGTAAGCGTGTGCTTTTGCAGTTCGTATTTTTCGTCGGCCTTAACATACCAACTGGCAGTCTGGGCCGGGCCGGCCACATCCGCAAAAGGATCCAGCACCTTATCATCGCTTAGAGAATCGTACGTATCCTGAATCAGACAGACATGCTTCGACTGCCTGCTGCGATAACTGTCGATGATCTTGCGTCTAAGCAGCGCGAAGAGATACGTTTCGAGTGCACATTCACCACGATAACTTTGCAGGCTTTTAATAAAGGCGATGAATGTTTCCTGGACTGCGTCTTCGGCATCGGCAGACTGAGGGAGTTTGACCTGGGCAAAACTCAGCAATCGGCCTCTATAGCGGTCGACAAATTCCGACCATGCCTGTGTGTTGCCCCGGCGTATCTTGTCTAATAAGTATTGCTCTGCCTTTGTGACTCTGTTCATACTCTTTTTCATGCCAAGGCCCCCGCCTTGCGGGAACTAAAGGCATATTATAGAGAACCTCGGCTATACGAGAAGAAGAATTATCACAACCAGGGCAAAAATGATCCCCGCAATTCGCAAAGACCACGCGTAGTAGCCTTTCGTTGCTGCATTGAGAAAAGCATAAACTACGGTTATCAGTACAATTAGCCCGACAATGGAAAAGAACATTCTCGCAAAGCCTGTTTTTCTGGCTTGTGCAATAATCGCTTTTTGCCGGGCCAGGTTTTTAAGCTTCTCAGCAGAAACATCGACCAGCAGCGCCTGCCGCCAAATCTTTCCTGCTGAACCTTCTAAACTCTGCACGAACCTATCCAGAACGAAATTTCCTTCGAGAATGTCAGTAGAATTCACGGGTTTAGCGAAAGAAACTGGAATTCCAGATCGTCGTGGTCGTTGCGGCAAAGTCTGCCCAATCATATCGGCAACCTGAGCACATGCATTTTGGATGGCTTGTTGATTGGCTTCGGCTTCGTTCAAACAGCTCTCCGTCGATTTGGCGATTATAAATCGACTTTTCGGCCTGGTATTCAAAAAGCCGGAGAAATCCTCGACCCAGGGTTTGTCCACAAACTCGGTGCTCATACTAGCCTGCCTGTCGGCGGCAAGAACGCTCGCCCGGACAGTGCCTGTGGTCATTTCATTCTCCGAACCGCTCACCCAGGGAGCAGGATGTGTATGGACATCTACGATATCTATGCGAATGCCGACCTCATCCGGCTTTACAGCAACGGTTTCGGGAGCAATAGTCCATTTAACATCGGCAAATGTGCGGGTGATTGCTTTTGCAAATTCCTCGAGGAGCCCTCGCTCATGAGCACCCTGGAACAGGATAAAACCGCTCGGCGAAGTCTCGCCAAAAACCTGCTTGACCGGCTCGGCTATATGCAGGCCGAGTGAACGCACGGCAGAAAGTTTAGATGGATAAATATTAGCCTCAAGCTCATCTTCGATTCCCGGCAGCCAAATGGAAGTTGTCGTCTCCTGCAAAGGAGGCGACGTTAACGGCAACACAACTTTCGTGTGAAAGCTTGCGGGGTGATTCGATGAAACTAAAACAAAATATGGCACAATCAACAGCAATCCCAAAGCCATAATCACAACTATCCAGGGTCGTTTAGAGCAGAGCTTAACCGAAAGGACTATCACACCGATTACGGCAAACAAAAGCAGAATCAACACCGGGAGCATTAAAAACACCTTGGGTATCATATGTATCATAAGCATCATAAGACTACTCCTTGATATTGCGCTGGATTAAACATCATTTGTCTGCTGCGTGCCGGCCACGCCATTACTACAACCGACAATAGAAAGAGGACTCCGGCAGAGGCTGCTTTTTTATTTTGAGTGGATAAGAGCAGCTTGTCGAAGGCCGGTCCGATCTGCTCGGCATTGAGCATGTTGACAACTTCCTGGAAGTAAGAGCCGGACATCGCATCCGAGAAGACAATAAGCACGCAAAAGAACGCCATAAGCCCCAATACGGCCCGGAGCATGTGAGTAACGCCCAGATGACGCCGGCCGATGATGATGCATACACCGGCAAGCATAAGTAAAACCACAACCACAACCGTCCCGAGACGCATTACCAGTTCTGGCCAGTCAGGATAGCCGAAGAACTGCTCTATCTGTGCAGAGAGTTGAGCGTTGGGCCAGCCAGCAGCAATAAAGTGGGGAAGGTGTAATCCAATTGCCAAACCAGCAACAATTGCAACAAAGGTCAGGATAAAGCCAATGCCGGAAAACAGAAAAGCAAGCGGATGAAAAGGTTCATAAACGACTGTCCTGGTTGGGGCAGTGGGAGAAACCTTCACTGGAGATTCTTCTTTGGCCGGAGTCTGCACTGCTTCGGCTTGCTGGTCTTTGGCTGCGGCAACATCTTGCCCAGAAGCTCCGACCTGATCGACCGCCTGAGCAGCAGGAACTTTAGCCTTTACCTCTTCGTCATACCAGTTTGCTAAAGGCAAATCATAACGGTCCTCGAACTGCCCAACACAAATCAGAATGATATCGATAAGCTGGCCGATTCCAAAAAGTCCACCCGTTAGGAACCACAAGATACCTGTCCCGATCTTCCCGACGTAAAATCGGTGTAGGCCGGCAAGTGGAATTCCAAAAATAGGAACCATACCTGGTATTGCCAGCAATAACGCCCAGAGGCGTTTGTAAGATGAGACACCGCCAGGCGATTTCGGACTCGATACAGCGGGTTGCTTCAGAACCGCCGCCGAAGGCTTAGCAGTCCTGGCTACACTGCCGACAAACAAACTTGCCGGCAGGAAAGCAATTATAAAAAATGCCACAGAAGGCAAGATTATCAACATTAGCAGGCCTAAAAACATCTCGTCATTTACATTGCTGAGGTTCCCCATACAGATGGACGAAGCAACCACAATTAGCACACATATCAGCAGCAGGCCCGGTTTGATAATGTAACGATACCAGCCGTTAAATCTGCCGCGGCAGACACCTATGAAGCAGAAAAGCGACAAGATAAGGCTATCGACTCCGGATGCAAGGCTAATTGCGAAGTGGTTCCCGTGTAATGTGGTTCCGGCCCAGATCACAAGAAACAGACCGGCCCCCAGAGTCACGAAGAAACCAACCAACCACAAAACACGCACAAATGGCGGTACCGGGCGTCCAATAATTTTACCGCTGTCAGATTGCATTTCTTTCTGTTGGGCTTTATGGGCTTGCAATTTGGCCGCTCGCGCAGATTGTGTTGTACTGCCAAATGTGCTGTATGCCTGAACTACCAGAGAAGTTCCTGCCAGAACCGCAGCGATCATAATGGCTTCCTGGCCAAATATAGCAGCGCTGACCGCACCCAGCAAACCAATCCACACAGCCGAACCGAGAGAAAGACGCTTGGATCTCTGTGGCGAGCTTATCCGGCGCCAATCCACCAGTAACATGGGTATAGCCAGCGACAACCACAGTTGCATTCCCTCAGAAGGCGCACCTATACCCTTGAAGTGGCCCACCATCCCAACAAATCCGGCCACTATAGAAGTCAATAGTGCCGCTAAACCACACGTGGCTAACTTTGATATCCACTGTGACTCAGGCTCAAGATTCACGAACCAACGTCGATACGAATAAAGAATAGTTTTGGAACAGACAGCAATCATCACGAATACTCCAATTGCCATCGGGACAAATCTGCCGTTTCGTGGTCCATACAGCATGCTGGCCCCAACCGCAATAAAAGTCATGGCCAGAAAAGCAAGCGTACGCCGCTGGTGAGGAGCAACAGGGTCGGTAATCCCCGGGATGTGCATCTTAGTGCCCAACAACTTGCCTGCTTCGGCATCAACTCTATCGGCAACTTTTTGTCCCACTGCATCGGCCTGCTGGGCAAAGCGCTGAGCAGTATCAGCTATTTCTCTTCCCACATCCTTATTCTGCTCTGCCGCCTGCCGGGCTGCATCTTTGACTTCCTGGCCTACTTCCCTGGTTGGCTCGGCAGCCACCTCAGCTCTGTGTTTTACGGGACGAGGCGTCTCGATGATATTTGCCTTAGCGGCGACTCGCTCGGCAACTACTGAAAGTTCGTCCGGCGAGAAATGAGATACACTATCCCGGATATGCTCCGAGCCAAAGAGGTCCTCGACCATCTCTTGGATGGTCTGATAGCGATCAGCAGGATCCTTGGCCAGGGCTTTTTTAACAACGTGAGCAAACGGCTCATCGATATTGTTAACCTCGGGCGCGTTTGTCATATGTTTCATCAGGATCTCGGCGGGGCTGGAACCCATGAAGGGGACATCTCCTGTCAACATCTCATAGAGCAACACTCCAAGTGCGTAGATATCAATACTGCGGTTATAGCTGCCGGCACCGATTTCAGGCGCCATGTAGTGTACGGTTCCGACGGTAATTGTATGGCCGCTGTGACGAGACGCACTGATGGCTTTGGCGAGCCCATAGTCACCGACCTTCACGTAGCCGTTTTCATAGAATATGTTGCTGGGCTTCAGGTCACGATGGACGATGCCGCATTCGTGCAGGTAGGTCAGACTCTTGGCGATTTCACGCAGGAAGAATGCCGCTTTTTGGACACCGAGACCGTGGGGTGATTCTGTAAGCAAATCTCGCAGCGAAGGCCCCGAGACATATTCCATGATAACGAAAGGTTCGTTCCGGTCATTGTACTTGACATCAAAAATCGTCACCAGATGAGGGCTTTTGAGGTTCATGCAGTGGCTGATACCTCTGAGCTCTATCTGCTCGTAGTTCTGGACAGCCTTGATGGCCACTTCTCGACCGCCGTCGCTGACAGCATAGTACACTTCGCCGAATCCGCCGCGTCCTGCCGCCCTTTCGATTGTGTACCCTTCGAGGGGTCGATCGCCATGTTGATATTGATACTTTTGCATTGGTCTTCCGCCGTTCTATGGCCCCCATTTTTCGTACATTTACCTTACTCCTTGAGTTCTGTCAAAACCAGCGAAATCTGGCCTATTCTTATCTGCTTGTTAACGGGCAGAGAAGCCATCGAGCTGACTGTTTTGTCGTCAACCAGTATCTTATCTTTAGCCCTGCAAAGCAACCTTCCGTTTTGAGTATATAGAGCAATAGTTTCATCAAGAGATTCTGCAAGGATATGGCTGCCTTCCGTTGGTCCGATCAGAATATCACGATCCATAAGAATGATCCGACGAACATCCGCCCGGCCTAATCGCGCAGAAGGAATACTCAGAGTCGCAGTTGTGCTCGCCGGATTAGGAATATTGAACTTCATCCGACATCTCGGCGATAAATTGATGCGGTCCGAATCGACAAGCAGCTTATTAGTCGTTGCCGAGTCGTTCACCCGGACAGGATTCGATGATCGAATGAAATAATCATCTTCCGACCGCTCGATTGTTATTGCCGGCAGGTTCGGATCCACCATCAAACCCACTGTCGGCCGAGCCGAAGAGCTTATCGGGCCAACCGTTATACTGGCATCCTGAAGAACATAGAAGCTGCCGATTCCATCTATTTGCAGCACAAACTTGGACGGGATCGGAGATTCGGTACGATTATCCGAGCTTCTGCCATTTGGTATTTCCTGCTGTTGTCCCTTGCTCAAGTTCTGAGCTTCGTTATCCGTATGTTGTATTCCTTCTTCCATATCCTGTCTTCTCGTGATATCCAATCCAAGAGGACTTGCCGCCAATTCATCGAGTAGTTCAGCAGCCTGCCGGCTTTGTTCGGTAACTGCACCCAGCCACTTGGCCGAAGGGCAGGTCAATTTGACCTTGCGAAGCAGATTGACTGCTTCCCGCGGCCGACCCGCTGCTACGTACTCAGCCGCTTTGCTGCACTGGCTCAGTGCCGATCCCAACTCGGACATTTCGCTGCAGCCGTCGGTTATCGGAGAAACTCTCTGCCACAGTGAATTAGCGAGATCGAGCCGGCCACTGTCAAAGTTCTCTTTAATCTGTCTGGTTGCCAGCGACCTTATTTTAGAGATCAGTTCGATCACTTGTTCGTTTTGGCTGCCGGCAGTCCCGGCCTTTAGAACAAAATCAATCGCCACATCCAGGTCGTTTCGCTGCAAGGCTTTTTCCGCTTTTGCAATTGCTTCGCTCGTATGCAACCTTGCAACCGCCGCCTGCTGCAAAACGATACCAGCCTGACCGTCCTGGTCGCCGGCGTCTTTCAATATCTCCTCACCGGCAGAGATCCAGCCGTCCTGTATGTGTTGTCTTGCCTGGGCAACCTTTAACGAACGATGCCGGCTTCTGAGTCTTTTTTGCTCCATCTCGCTGCAGATTCCCGAACGCAGCTTGGCAACATCTTCCGTGTTACCGGCCAGCTTTTCCGCTTTGTTGCAATCGACCAGGGCAAGCTGTATCCGTTCTGCTTCAAGGTTCTCCCGGCCGCGTTTTGCGAAAGCAAGAGCGAGCTGACTGATAAGCTTTTGGCCGCGACGATGTTCCCTGATATCTTTTGACTGGACTATGTCAAACGCTTCATCCAACCTGCCATCGGCAATCGCACTTGCAGCTTGTTTTAGTCGTAGGATCAGCACTGTTCTACTCCCGGCATTCACTGGCACGACATTTGAAGGTTATATCGGCCTATTTTACTAAATTTCGTTTCAGTTTTCCAGTAGTTGCTCAGGTTGTTGTATCTCAGCAGTTGTACTTGCCAGCTTTGTCTGCTGGTCTCTGGCCTGGAAATAATCATCCACTTGCGTCAATAAATCTTCTTCAGGAACCGCATCGACAGGAATTGCCTGAATGAACTGGCTCTCGTGGGCCAATATTCGCTCGGCAACATCAAGGCGTTTTTTGATCTGTTTGATGAGCTTTTCTGTTTGTGCGAGCTTGCTGTTGTCCACCTGGATGCTCGATCCGACCGATGCTGCTTTGACAAGTCTGTGCTGACTTGCAAGCGACTCAATTTTATCCTGTAGCATTCTTTTTCGGCTGCGGGTTTGTTCCAGCATCTGCATTGCTGCATGCAGAGAGTTCTCACGGCTGACCAGAAGTCGTTCCTTGCTGGCAAAAACTAGTTCGCTCTCTTTGAATCGCTCGAACCGGTTCGCCAAATCCTCCTTGACATAGCTGCGAGGATAATCTCTGCCGGCAAAGCAATACTGGGTTTTGGGCTCTGCAAGGGCATCACGCAGCTTTGCAATCCGCAGTTCCTCTTCCTTCATCAATTCGGCGCTTTTGGCGATATCGACCTTCAATGCCGCCACTTCCACTTCTTCCTGGGCAATCAGCCGGACATTGGCGTGCATCTCGGGGATGATCTCTTCCAGCAGATCACGGGCGCGCCTGAGCTCGAACTCGATGGGAACCGAGTCTTTTACCACGGTCTGCACCGATTTGGCCGAGCTGCGAACGTAGCTGACGACGTCCTTGCCAAAGAGCATGCCGCCTACAATGGAAACGCCTGCCACAACAATCACGCTTCTTTTTAACCATTTCATAATCATTTCATTGCTCCTTAAAAATATTACTTTTCTTTAATTCTCAATTTCGGCCACCTTCGGGCCACATTGGGATTGTCGCTATTGAACTGGTAATATTTCAGAAAAAATGATGCTTTAGAAGTCATTTACAATGGATTAAGCCGTTTTAGATGTATAAAAGCAGAGTGGATGGCTTTTCTACTTGTATATTCCGGTAAGCATATCTCCTTCATCAAACCCTAAGTGCCGATAAAATATAATTTTATGAAAGTTTTTCTTGTGACGGCCCTGAAGCCTGCGAACTCGAATGAATGACCAATCGTATAACTATATGGATCGGGGGGATCCAAGGATGCGGGCCGAGTTGTAATTTTTCCTGACTCCACTTCTCGGCCCGTTCCTTTTTAAAGCCGCATTACATACCATCTTACGGGTATCTGTTAATTTCATGGAATTTTTCTTGACTCCCTGAATAAAACCGTGTTATAATCGGGTAACATTGAACGAAGCGAACATGCAACTCATAATTGAAAATTAAACAGCTTTTTTGCGCTGGACTTTTTTAGCTGTCCAACTCAAACCACCGGTTTCTGTATAAGGAAACACACAGCGATTAGTGTTTCATTCGTCCAGAGATTTAGAAGCATTGCTTTTGTGTTCCATGCAGGTTCAGGCAGGCTTGAAATTGTACACATATCAGCGGAGGAGCCGTTAAAATGGGTGTTGCTGAGTGGGTAATAATCATGATCATAGTGTTCGGATTCTGGTACTGCCGTCGAAAACCGGGATAAGCTTTTCTTAGCTTATTTAATATAAGCACATATAAAGAAAAAGCTACAATTCGACAGAGCACCAAATCACCGCAAACATAGAGGGGGCATCTGAAGCAAGCAGCATATCTACACGATACCATTAAGTGTACCATAAATTCACCGATTCGAACCAAACCACTTCGACATTAGCCTGAATAACGAAGAGGTTTTGGGCTTGATTTTTTGTCAATTTTTATTATCTTTAGTGCTAATTGGTTTATTAGATTCCACAATTATTTCAGGACAAAGGATTTAATAGCATCTGCTTCTTATCATAGCAATCGGAGGTGCAAGTCCTGTCGAGCATAATGAAATATTGCACGATATAGAATTAATAAGTTATGGAGACAACTGAATATGAACGACTGTTTTTCCAACCGAGTAAAAATATGGATGACCATCTCAATTATCCTGGCCGGCTTCGCTTACGTCACATGTCCCGCAGCAGAATACCTGTCCCCAACAGCGTTGGCTGCAGATAATCAGGGCGAAACAATCTATATCGCCGAGGCCACTGCCAAACAGATTGCTGTCTTTGATACGAAAACGAAGAAGGTAACAGCAACGATTGATGTGCCCGCAGAACCAACCGGCCTTGCCCTTACGAGCGATGGAGCATCTCTTTATGTCACCTGTGGCGGTCAGAAAGCAAGTGTCTGTGTTATAGATACACAGAACGCTAAATTGCTCCGCACTTTACCAGCAGGCCACAGTCCCACAGCTCCCGTTTTAAGCCCGGACGGGGATTCTCTCTATGTGTCCAACCGCTTCGATAACAATATCTCAGTTATAAGCACCGCCGAAAGCAGGCAGATCAAGACAATCGCCGCCCTGCGTGAGCCTGTCGCCGCTGACATTACTCCCGATGGGAACTGGCTCTATGTAGGCAACATGCTTCCATACGGTTCAGCGAGCGCCGATTCGGTTGCATGCAATGTCTCGGTCATAAATGCAGAGACAATGGCCTTTGATATTGACATTGTTTTGCCGAACGGAAGCACGGGACTCCACGACCTTATTGTATCGCCGGACGGAAGATTCGTTTTTGCCTCGCATATTCTCGCCAGGTACACAGTACCGACAACCCAACTGGAGCGAGGATGGATAAATACCAATGCGGTGAGCATTATTGACGCCAGACGTAAGAGATATATAGAAACTGTTCTTCTGGACGATGTAGATTCCGGGGCTGCGAATCCGTGGGGACTTGCCTGCACGAGCGACTCGAAATACCTCTGTGTAACCCATGCAGGTACTCATGAATTAAGCGTGATAGACATCGCTGCTATGCTTGAAAAAATCAACAGTAACAACAAAAAAGCAGGCAAGCAAACTCAAAACATCGGCGGCAGTTCCTATACGACATATGATTCTGTAGGTAACGCCGCCTCGAATACCCCCAATGAACTGAGCTTTCTTTACGGTATGCGAAAACGTATCAAACTACCTGGCAAAGCCCCGCGAGCGGTGACAATCATCGGCAACATAGCCTATGTCGTCGAGTATTTCACAGACAGCATAGCTATCGTTGACATCAGCACCAACTCCAGGCCAAAGCCAACATCTATAGCCCTCGGTCCGAAGACTAAAATGACATCCAGACGTAAAGGTCAAATGCTGTTCAACGATGCCCAGCTTTGTTTCCAGGGCTGGCAGAGCTGTGCCAGTTGTCATCCTTCCGATGCCCGGGTTGATGCCCTGAACTGGGACCTGCTAAACGACGGCCTGGGAAATCCGAAGAACACCAAGAGCCTGCTGCTCGCACACAAAACACCACCGGCAATGATTACAGGAATCCGTGAAAACGCCGAGGTTGCCGTACGTTCAGGCATCAGACATATCCAGTTTGTAGTGCGCCCGGAAGAAGAGGCCGACGCAATTGACGAGTACCTCAAAAGTCTCGAACCGGTACCCAGCCCTTATCTGGTTGACAACAAACTCAGCGAATCGGCCGAGCGAGGCAAAAAGATCTTCGAGAAAGCACGCTGCGCATCATGTCACAAAGGTTCTCTCTATACAGATTTACAACAACATAATGTCGGCACTGGCCAGGACCTCGACAAGGATCGGAAATTCGACACGCCAACTCTGGTTGAAACATGGCGCACCGCACCATATCTCTATGACGGCCGTGCCGCGACTATGAAGGAAGTGCTGACAATACATAATTCCGGCGACAGGCACGGAGTGACCTCCAATCTGAGCGACAATGAGATAAAAGATCTGGCCAAGTTCGTCCTGTCTCTATAAGGCTTTGGAGGGCAATGACAGCATAAGGAGATGTTAAAATGAGAAAAGGCATTCGTTTTTTGACTTTGACCGTGCTTAGCTTATCGCTGGGTTTGATTGGTTGCTCGCAGGACCGTGAACACCGAACCGATATTTCGACCATTACGATAGTTAGTCCGTCGGACGCAACTACAGCCGAATACTTAGCGGCAAAAGAAGTTCGCCGCTATGTGTATCTGCGGACGGGCAAGTTGCTGCCTATCTTTCAAAGCGACAAAAACCTGCCTTCGAAAGAACCTTTAATTATCGTCGGGCAAAAAGACCGCCCTGCCATCAGGGCAATAACAAACAAAAACCCGGATCTGGCTTCTTCGACAGACTCGCTGGAATCTCAACAATATCTGATTAAGACAATTCATTTCAGGAATCGGCAGGTTGTGTTGATTACCGGCGGCGATTCAATCGGGACACTCTACGCCGCATATCGTTTCGCCGAGCACCTGGGCGTTCGTTTCTATCTGCATGGTGACACAATCCCCGATGAGCATATCGCTCTGAAAATACCCGACCTGGATGAAAAAGGCAAACCGCTGTTCGAGATGCGGGGAATCCAGCCGTTCCATGATTTTCCTGAAGGCCCGGACTGGTGGAATATCGATGACTACAAGGCTGTCATTGCACAGCTTCCCAAGCTTCGTATGAACTTTTTCGGACTGCACACATACCCACAGGGCGGCGTCGGCCCCGAGCCGACCGTATGGATTGGCATGCCCGGAGACTTCAATGAAGACGGGACCGTGAAGTCCAGCTACCCATCAAGACATTTCACTACGGCGAACGTCACCGGCGCCTGGGGCTATAAGCCAGCTAAGACGAGTGATTATAGTTTCGGCGCAGCACAAATATTCGAACGGGATGACTACGGCCCGGACTATATGAGAAGCATGAATCCCTGGACACAGCTTACGCAGGAAAAAGCAAACGAACTGTTCAACCGTATGGGCAAGACGCTCAAAGAAGCCTTTGAATACGCTCACACTCTAGGCGTCAAAACATGTGTTGGTACAGAAACACCGCTAATAATTCCCGACGCCGTCAAAGAGCGTATTAAAAGTATGAGCAAAGATCCGTCCGATCCGGCTGTTGTGCAGGAACTCTACGAAGGAATGTTCCGGCGAATCGCCAAAGCTTATCCGCTGGATTATTACTGGTTCTGGACGCCCGAAGGCTGGACGTGGGGCAATCCAAAGGACGAAGATGTCGAAGCAACGCTTTCTGATTTCCGGGCTGCCATTGCCGCGGCAAAGAAAATCAACGCCCCATTTACATTAGCGACGTGCGGCTGGGTCCTGGGGCCGCCGAAGGACCGGGCAATGTTCGATAATTCACTGCCCAAAGATATGCCGATGAGCTGCATCAATCGCAACGTAGGTTTTGCTCCGGTCGAGCCGGGTTTTGCCAACGTCACCGGCCGGCCCAAATGGGCCATCCCCTGGCTCGAAGATGATCCGGCAATGATTATTCCTCAACTCTGGGCGGGTCGAATGCGGCGAGATGCGGCCGATGCTCTGGCTTACGGGTGCACGGGACTGATGGGCATACACTGGCGAACGCGAATCCTCGGACCGAACGTTTCAGCTCTTGCCCATGCAGCATGGCAGCAGAAAGACTGGAATCCTGACTTCGGCAAAAAAATCGAACCACCCAAGCCAAAGCTCACGGAAGGCCGTGAAGGTGGCAACATCGCCGGATTTCCGAACAACGCCATAGCCGACACCGAAAACGATCCGCTCTATCAAACGGTTATCTATGATGTTAGAGCTTATCGCCTGAAAGTGCCGAACGGGACATATACCGTGACATTTAAATTCTGCGAACCACACTACAGCGAGCCTGACAAACGCGTTTTCGGCGTCAAACTACAGGGCAAAAAAGTCATAGACCAACTGGACATTTTCGCCCAGGTCGGCCAAAACAGGGCGCTGGATTATACTTTTGAAGGTATCAAAACAGACAACAGCTTTATGGAAATTGCTTTCGAGAGCCTTGTTGAATATCCATGTATTGCTGCTTTCGTAGTACAGGGGCAAGGCATGACAAAAAAGGTCAACTGCGGCGGCCCTGATTATAAGGACTACGAGGCTGATATGCCGGCTACGAAGACCGACAGCAGGTCGCGTGACCTGCCGGCAGATGATTTTTACGCAGACTGGGCCCTGTCGCAGTTCGGGCCTCAAGCAGCAGAACAAATCGCAAAGATATTCTTAAGCCTCGACGGCGGGCCGTCAGCTACATCTTTAGGGCAGCAAAATACCAACCTGCCCCGGCCATCCACATGGGTGGACGGCCCCGGTGGCATCAGGCCGGATGAAAGACCATGGGAGCAAGTCAGTAAAGAATACGAATTCGTCGAGGATTTTGCGAAAATACGCCCCAATATTAAAGGGCAAGGCAACCTCGAACGATTCGATTACTGGCTGAACAACTTCCGCTACCTGCGTCAAGTCGGACGAGTCAACTGCACATGGGCAAGATTCAATGCTGCGATGAAAAGAGTCAAAGACGAAAAAGGCGCCCGAGCCAGCAGGCAATTGGCACGTCGGATTATCCTGCCGATCCGAAAGCAACTTGTCGCCCAGGTTGCTGATGTACATAAGTATCTGCTGGCAACTGTTGCCACAAGCGGTGCGATGGGCAACGTAACAAACTGGCAACAGCACATAATGCCGAGTTTGCTCACCGAACCCGGCAAAGAACTTGCCGAACTTATGGGCGAAGAGCTGCCAGCCGACGCATTGCCATCAAGTTCATACGATGGTTTACTGAGATTGATTGTACCGACCGTTCGAGGCAGCCTTTCACCTGGCGAGGATTTGCAGCTTAAAGTAATTATTCTGACTGCGGCCACACCCAAAGACGCAGCACTATATTTTCGCCCAATGGGCAAAGGCAGCTTCAAAAAGATTCCACTTACACATATTGCCCGCAGCGTATATACTGCACGAATTCCCACCGGCCGGATGGAAGCCGACCTGGAGTATTACATCAAGGTAAATACGACTGATGGGCAGGAGAGTATTTTTCCCGCCACTGCGCCGGAGATCAACCAGACAGTAGTTATAATGAAGGAGGAATGAGAATGAGCAAACAGGAATACACACGTCGCAGTTTCCTTAAAATCCTCGGGCTGGGAGCCACATCGCTGACCATTCCGGCACATGCATCTTTCGCCCAATCACAGTCGAGCGAAAAGCTAAATTTCGTTTTCATTCTCGTCGATGATTTGGGCTGGATAGATACTGGCTGCTACGGGAGCAAGTTTTACGAGACACCGAACATTGATAAACTTGCCACAGATGGCATGCGTTTCACAGACGGCTACGCCGCTTGCGCGGTCTGCTCGCCCACACGGGCAGCAGTAATGACGGGACGCTACCCGGCACGTCTCGGCGTGACCGATTGGATTCGAGCGCGGTTCCAGGGAGGTGAAATCCCCCAGAACAAGAAGAATCCCACCAAATATGTCAGCGGCAAAAACAGAAAGCTCTTATGTCCGCCCAACGCGCTGTGGATGGAACTGGATGAAATCACTATCGCCGAAGCACTCAAGCCCGCTGGATATACTTCATGCCACATCGGCAAATGGCATCTCGGCGCCGATGACTGGTATCCCGACAAGCAGGGATTCGATTTCAATATCGGGGGCTGCGATTTCGGCCAGCCGCCCAGCTATTTCGATCCCTATTCTCGAAAGCGGCAGGGATCGATTCCAACGCTGAGTCCCCACCGCCAGGGCGAATACCTGACCGACCGTGAAGCGGATGAAGCAGCCAACTTTATTCGAAACCATAAAGATAAGCCATTCTTTTTGTATATGGCACATTACGCTGTACATACACCTATCCAGGGCAAAGAGGACATCGTCGCAAAGTACAAGGCCAAAGAACCGACGAACCAGAAGAATCCCACCTACGCGGCAATGATCGAGAGCGTTGATGATGCCGTGGGCAAAATTATCTCTGTGATCGACGAGTCCGGCATAGCAAACAAAACAATAGTGTTCTTCACCAGCGACAACGGAGGGCTGCTGGGCATAACCAGTAATACTCCCCTGCGATCCGGCAAAGGCTATCCATACGAAGGCGGGATTCGTGAACCTCTGATCATCCGCTGGCCAAAGGTAATCAAAGCCGGCATGATCAGCAACGAGCCGGTTACCAGCGTCGATTACTTTCCTACCATATGCGAAGCAGCAGGTGTCTCTCTGCCGCAAGATCGTGCTATAGATGGTGTCTCGCTGTTTGAGCATTTGAAATCCAACGGCAACAAAAAGCTTAATCGTGAAGCGATATTCTGGCACTTCCCACACTATCGCGGCAAAGTCGTGCCTTACAGCATTATTCGAGCGGGTGACTTCAAGCTGATAAAACGATACGAGGGCAAAACATTCGAGCTGTTCAATCTCAAAGACGATCTGTCCGAAAAAAACGACCTGTCGCAAAAGATGCCGGAGAAGGTCGAAGAACTCGACGCGAAATTAATAAAATGGCTGCAGAGCACTAATGCCAGGCTGCCAAGGCCGGCCGCTGAAATTTAGAACAGCTTGACCTCGATTTTCTTGTCACGCCACTCGGCAACAAAGGCTTTCATCTCTTCCAGCAACAATTTCAGCTGGTTGGTGTTTTCAAGCAGCTCTTCGTAAAAACTTCCATCGTTCAGGAGCCTGGCGGCGCTACCCTCGCCATTGTTGACCTTTTCCAGAACCAGCCTAAGCTCAACCATAGCCCCGCTCAGACTTTCGCTCGTATCGACCAAAGCAGCAATTAGCTTTTCCGATCTTTCATCAACACTTTTCAGCGTCGACGTCCCGGCGGCGGTAAACTTGCGAATTTCCTCACTCGTATCGACAAAAGCCGTAACAACCTGATCCACTTTTACATCGGCTTTCTCCAGAGCAACAGTTCCCTCGGCTGCAAGCTTCTCGAATTCTTCCATCGTTTCTTTTGCCTGTTCCGATGCCTTTGCAAGATTGGCAAGCGTTTTCTTGACGTTCTCTTTGCTTTTCTCATCGCCCATAATATCATTGGCATTGGCAATGAGTTTTCCAAGGCCTTCGATCAAACCATCCAGTTTCTGCTGGCTTTCTTCCGGGAAGAACTCGCTCGTCATGCCGGTTGAGCCCTGTAGCAGTATTTTATCCACCAGATATTTCGTTTCCGGCCGGTTTGGATCAAGCGGCTCTATGGGCAGCTCCGGGTATTGTTTAAGTTCGATATAACTGCTGCCTAATCCACGTGTCATCAGTTTTACTGCAACGCATGAGGGAATCGTATCATACCGATTATCAATTCTAAGGACAGCCACTGTCTGGTAATACTCCAGACCGGTGACCTTATCTTCTCGTATTTCCGGCGCCATAACATGCGTGACTCTTCCGATCTGATAGCCGCAAAACCGCACAGGCGTATCCTTCTGCACACCCGGAGCCGTCGGGAATTGAACAAAAACTTCGAACGAATCGAGTTCGGCAACAATGCCGGGCATATCGCCGAACTTGAATATCAGCCAGACAAGGGCACATATACCCAATATCACAAACAATCCCACAACAATATTGTGCCTTCTTTGTTTGGTTTCGTAGTCGCTCACTACTTGCCTCCCTTCAAATTACCGTGTCCTTCCAGAAACAGCTCCCTTATGGCCCGCAAGGGATAGCCGCTTTCGTTCAGTTTCTTAATCAGTTTAATCCGTTCGATACTCTTTTGGTCAAACAACCTTCTTCCGGTCGGAGTAACTTCCGTAGGCTCGAGCAAACCGACCATAATATAGTATTGCAAAGATTGACGGGAAACACCAGCCTTTTTTGCTGCTGTACCTATCGGAGCTAATTTGCTTTTCTCACTCAACGGTTATCCCTGTAAAGCTGAAGTTAATCAAGTATAACATAGAGAAAATCCGATGACCGGAATTCATTCGGGATTGTATCAATTCCGCCATCAACTGACCAGAAGTTTCTATTCGCCGGGCGAGGAAGCTGAGGCGAGCCAGTTATCCGGATCGTTGCCGTAGTCAGTGAGGACCTTTCGTTTTAAGGCCATGCCGTTGCCGTCCGCTTCGACGGGCCACAGGTCAATATTACCGGGGCAATTCTCCGGATGCAAGCCATCGCTGTAATTGACCCTGTCAACGCGGATGTATTGGCGGACGCCATTATTGTCCACGTCTCCGGGTATTCCAAGCTCCAGGCTTTCACCGGCATTGTTCAATCTGCCTTCGTATGGACCGTATATTATCTCCGCCGAAACGTTCGGATACCGCCATGAAAATGCCTCCGGCTTTTTGACTATCAATATATATCCTCCGGCAGGAATCGTTACCGGCACGTCAGCAGGGAAGGTGAAATCGATGCCGTCTGTGAACTTCCACGGTTCAAGTTCGTCGTAATCAAATAGCGTCACCGGTTCGGCACTGATATTGTGCAGCTCGATATATTCGTACTGATCGTTAGTATAAGAGCCGCTATCCGGCCAGTCGGGATTATACATTATCTCGCTGATTACAATGGGGCCGACCTTTGGGTACGAATTAGCAGAGCCCGGCGTGTTTTCTTCCATCGACACGAAGTTGTAGTTGTTAGTGCTCTCCTTATAGTATCGCCCGAACGATACGCCGGTTTCCGAAGCACCGAAATCCTCTGTGCTGCGGTAGCCTGCTAATACACCGTCATATGCAACGCTTAAGTATAAGCGTTCGCCGTTTTCGCTCAGGGCAAAAGGTTCGTGAGCACCCGGATCATCCGGATTACCGAAATTCAGGTCCTCGTATAAGACAAGATATTCCTTCGGGCCGATTGTGGTTCCGTCAGGAATTTCATATTTTAATAAGTTGTCGTCGCTGTCACTGATAAACCAGCCGCTGATGTTAATAGCGGCATAGTGTGAATTGTACAACTCAATCCAGTCCGGGGCCCCACCATGCGAATGTGCAAGCACCTCATTAATCAATACGGTACCTGGCAGCGGAAAAACGCCGCTGTCATCTGAGCCGGGAGAGCCGCCGACAAAGACGCTCGGACGCCATGAATCTTTGTCGTCCCAACTGTTAATGTCGGGATTTGTTGCGTCTATTATAGTCAGAGAAAAACCGTCGCCGTCAGTAATTGAACGCCAGCCGTCCCTGTATCGGAAGTTATGGATTGTGTCGCCTATGGCGTCCTGCAGCTCGATTCTTTCGCCGGCATTGTTCAGATTACCGGAGTACTGTCCTGCTATGTTTATGTCTGTGCCATACCTGGATTCGAAGGTATCTTTATCCCGGACGACAACAATATGTTCGCCGGCTTTAAGCTCTATATTCGGGAAGGTAAAATCGATGCCGTTCGTGAAACTGACCAGGTTAAGATTCATGGTTTCATATCCGGTGTTCTGTAACTCGATAAACTCTTCATTCGCATCCGGCGGATTATACATTATCTCGGTTATGCGCAGATTTAGCGCTACATACCCTACGGAATAAACTGCTTCATTCAGCGCACTCCATGTGCCGCCGCTCAAAGCTCTTGCCTTAACAATAGCACTATGTGGCAGTGTAATCGGGCCGGTATATTCCATGACTCCTTGTAAAGCATCATCGTCGGATTCTTCTTTTGTACCGATCAGCTCGACTGAAATTAGAAAATCGGAGCTTGTAGCCGAACTGTTCAGGCCGTGAATAGCCAATACATTTTCACCCTGTTTTAGATTCTTTAGAAACTCTGAAATATCGAAGCTCTCGAACAATACTGCCGCCGAATCGGAATTGCTGGCAGTTGCCCTTGAATCCCAGTCCGGCCTGCTTTCTATGTTTCGCCCGGCTATTGTCACACCGTTAAGATAAGCGGCAAAACCGTCGTCGTATCTAACGTTTAATGTCAGGGATGTATAATCTGCATCAACAGTGAACGGTATGCGAATATAACAAGTGGCGTTTTTGGCATACATCTGATCCAAAAGGTCAAGACTGATGAAGTCCTGGTAACCGGAAGTTCTTTCGTATCCAATGCCGCCGGGATTTCCGGTCGAAAGAGTCCAGGCCGAATCATCGAAAGTGTTGCCGCCCTTCCAGTTTTCGCTGATCAGGCCGGTCGGAACGTGAACGTGCTTGTCAGCATTCTCAGGCACCAGTACTGTCGACCGCTGCTGTGATATCTCCGTTGAGCGGGGATCGGAGCCGTCGAGTGTGTACCATATCGTACCGGATGGGGCTGACATCGAAAGTATGTGTTCTTGCCAGGATGTTCTACTGCCGTGGTAATATTTAACGTCGAGATCAAAAGATGGAGCATCGACATTGGGATAAAGGCCGGCATCACGAAACTGCTGCAGGACGATATCAGACCGTCGTGGAATATAATATTTCAGAATCCAGTCCCGTCCGGCACGCCCGTCGTTGTAGCTCGAATTGCGGTCGTACCAGTCCTCTAATGTCAATGGAGTAGAGTAATGCTGGTCTCCCCAGCGTGCAGACTCGGTAGCAATGGACATCTCGATTTCATTCGCCATGGCCGTATAACGCTCGATCAAAGGACTTATACTCAGAACTCCATTATTAAAGAAAAAGCGATGCACGCGATCCGCGAAAAGCATCCTGTACTCTGCATTCCTGCTCAAGTTCTGATGCGGCTCTCCCACCGAGGAGAAATTGTTATTAAGAGCGTTCTTGTTGAGCGGCGAGCGGCCCAGATTGTTGCCCATGGTATTCTCGTAATCCCAGCAATAAAACTTAAAGCCGGTACTGTCAAACGAGCGATCGCGCGCTGCGTACCAATTTTTCCAGGGCCAGTCCCAGTTGCCGCCCCAGAGATTGACTATCAGATAGTCGATATAGTTCGTGACATCGAGCAGATTCGGGTATGCGGGATTCGGCGTGCCGTCAGGATTATTGCCCTGAAGTTGCTGATACGCCTCATTGGAATTCCGCGCCTGCCGGCACATCGAAAGCATCTGGTTCCATGCCGAAGAATCTCCGTTGATAACCTCAAAACCTTCGTGCCCATAATGCATTGCGTCCCAATTTTCCTTTTCGCCGCCGTAGTAGCTTGCTGAGAAGGAATGGTCCGGCCGCTCACACGGATTGTAAAGGCCCCAATAAAGGCCATTTATATAAAGATGAACAAATGACCCATGAGAGCTTGCATTTCCCGTGGCTACCTGCAAACTTCGACCAAACTCATCGCGGGTATATTGCTCGGTGTATCTCGCGCCGTTCCAGGTATATCCGTCATTGGCGCCGCCACGGAGCACTATCGTGTCAAACTCATCGACCGCATCGTCCCCGAACAGCGGGTATCGCAGCTTGGTCGTACCATAGATCCCTTTGAAAAACAGACGAAAGGATTTCTTCCTGGCGTTGCCGAGAGGCCGGAACCATCCGCCCTGAATGCGGACTCCGCAGTTGGCCTGGAATCCCTGTCGGCCGTCGGGATAAATCAGCTCAATAGAACCCGGCCTCTCCCACGAAACACCTCTACGCGTCGGATTGGCGTAAATGCCGCTGCTCGAATCGAACAGGTCATCGTTTGTCATTACAAGTGACATCGTTGGAATGGATAACAGAGCATCTTTCATCATACCGTTATAACTCGGATCCTGAACGATCTCCGGATCCATCTCATAGTCTGCGGAAGTTCCGCCCCAGCGCGAGGGGAACCCCGAAGGATTGCGAGGCTGTTGGATGACATCATCAAGAAAGATAAACGTCCGAGTAGTTACTTCGCTCGGTTTTAAATTCGGCTTGACCGCCCTTGCTCGTAGACATGTGGTCCTATGGATGGAAACAGGCCCGGTATAAACGATGCCGCTCGGTGACCGGCCGCCGCTTTCGAGATCATACGGTTCGGAGCCGTCGAGAGTATAGTAAATAGCAGCTCCTTCGGTTTCGGTAGCGATGGTTAAAGAGAAAGGTGTTACATAAAAACCACGTTTATGGCTGATTTCAACTTCGGCAACCTCGCCTGAATACTCACTTGTATTTTGAGTTCCGGGACTCGGCGATTCGAAAGACTGCCAGTTGTCACCGGCATCGGGGTATCGGCCATAGGAAACATCGGCGGTCTGGTCGTTAAAAGTTATGCTGTCGATTAAAGTAATGCCGTCACTGTCGAAAAGACCGATTTCTTCGCCGTCGGCATCGAGCTTAAAATTCGCATGCAGGCCGGAGTCTGAAGTATCGTTGTCGGCCCATATCAATAGGTAGCCCCCGGGAGGGATGGTATTAGCAGGTATTCGCCACTTTGTAGGAATGGAGAGATTCTCTGTCAGGTACATGCCGCCGATATTAATGGCATCGGGGCCGAAATTGTGGATTTCGATCCAGTCATCATACTCGCCCTGAGGGTCCGCGATAACGCTGCTGTTGGAGGCCATCAGCTCGTTAATCACCAGCGGGATATCGGTTCGGTCGCCCTGCTCGGCAAAGCAGACAACAGATACAGCCAATATCAGGATAATCAGCGGGTTTCTTATAGATTTGAGCATTGCCTGTATCGGAGCCTCCTCTGTTTTTAGACATCTGATTATAGATTCAACTTTTAAGCCCATAAGAAGCAAAATCGCACCAATAAGCTTATTTATTATAACATAAACAGCATCGCTCTTACAAGGCCCAGTCTTAGCCGGATCAGATGTTTTATGCCTGCGGGACTTGCATCTGTCGCTGAGAACCGCTATTCTTGATGTATAATCAGAGCAAAAATTTAAGGAACCGTAATATGAATGTTTTCCGTTCACCACATAATCCCATCATTGGGCCGGAAGATGTGAAACCGTCCGGCGACGAATTCGAAGTCATCGGCGTTTTTAATGCCGGCGTTACTCGCTTCGAAGACCAGATTATTCTGCTTCTTCGAGTGGCGGAACGGCCGATTAACACTAATCCGGATGTCGTATTAACTGCCATATATAAAGACGATAAAGAGGAGTTTGTCGTTATAAAATTTTCGAAAAATAATCCGGAAATCGGCTTTTATGACCCCAGACTTATAAAAACACCAACAGGAACTTACCTGACTTCTATTTCGCATTTGAGGCTGGCCCGCAGCAAAGACGGCATCAATTTCGAGATTGATGATGTCCCCGCGATCTCCCCGGCGAATGATTATGAAACTTTCAGCGTCGAAGACCCGCGTACCAGCCTGATTGACGGCATATACTATATCAGTTATGTTGCTGTTTCCCCTCATGGAGTGATAACCTGCCTGATATCCACGAAGGATTTCATCTCGTACCAGCGTCACGGCGTCATCTTCTGCCCGGAGAATAGAGACGCCGTGCTTTTTCCCGAAAAAGTCGACGGCAAATTTTACGCCCTGCACAGGCCGCTCTCCCCCCTGTTCAACAAGAAGGATATATGGATCGCCGAATCGCCCGATCTGCACTGCTGGGGAAACCACCGCTGCCTGATGGGGCCTCGGCCGGGCCATTGGGATGAGGCTAAAATCGGTGCCGGTGCCCCACCTTTCAAAACCGACTTCGGCTGGCTCGAAATATACCACGGCGTCGACCGATTCAATCGCTACTGTATCGGGGCGGTCATGCTGGATATCGCCGAGCCATGGAAGATCATCGCAAGAACAAACAAGCCGATTCTCGAACCACAGGCCGACTACGAATGTGACGGCTTCTTCGGAAACGTGGTCTTCAGTTGCGGGCTGCTTTGCGAAGACGACAAAGTCAGAATATATTACGGAGCCGCCGACACTGTTATCTGCTACGCAGAGCTGTCTCTGAAAGAAATCCTCGAAACATTGGACCTGTAGCGAAGATTCTTCAAGGCACAATTCATCATAGCAATTTATCGGAACCATAACTAACCAATCACATTCGCCCGATCGCGAATTTAATGCCGCCATCGAAGTAAGTTTTTCCTCGACTATTGATACTCGGCCTTTTATCTGCCGATAAACATCAATAGTTAATTGGAGATAATCATATGAACACAAACAGCAACAAATTAGCCGTCCTCTTAGTCATAACAGTATGCTCAGTTTTGGTTTGGCTTTCGGCATCCATTGAGGGTGGGCAGAAAACTTACGAAATCCACCCTAACATTAACATGTCCGAATATAAAACCGACCTGATACGCATTACGGATGCATATGAGCGTTTAATGGAACGCTACCTGGATCTGACAGAACGAAATCTATCGTCGTTCGGCACGGACCTTAATTATGCTACCACAAAGCTGGACTCCATCGACGGTCAATTAATAGAAATCTCAGCAAGAATCGCGAGGATCGAGACCGCCCTCGGCATCGAGCAGCCCAAAAGTCCCCCCAATCCCAAACCTTCCGCTCAGCCGTAAGTCTTGCCGTCTTCGTCCACGTAAATCGTGCCCTTTGCTTGCTCTATCACTTCGGCGGCTTTCGGCACTTGCTCCGGCTTGGGCACCTTAAACAACCTGCCACAATGCTTGCACCTGATTCTCCGGTCGGCGACGCTGCCGTCGAGCCGCCATGTTCTGCCACATTCCGGACACTTCGCAATAATTTCCATCAACATGTCCCTTATCAAATTCAGGCAGGACATTCTACAGCATTAACTCGCTAATTAGCCATAATAAATTTGTCCATTGTCCCATAAAATCATTCCATCAAACACATTATCACCCTGAGCATAATATTAATCTGCCCTGCCACTTTGGCCGGCGAGATTTCACTTGATTTAACATCATGTTTTTGCTACAATAGATATCGTTGAGGGTGAGAAGATGAGAAAGAGAATTTCCTGTAAAATTATCAAATCCGTTCCTCTTGGTGACAGCGGTAATCGGCTACGCCAAGATTACAGAACAATTCTCCAACACCCTAAAACCCTTCATATCGGAACCTCCGGTTATACGCCCCGCCTGGTCGTTATAGATACATCCATAGACGACAAATCCACAGCACAATTTCTTGACTGCTGCGCTTAAATCCAAATCAAATTTACGATTTATCCTGCAGTCGATTAGCTTCAGCAGCCGATTCTTCTCTTTTTCCAATCCCTTCGTGCGAAGATAGAGCAGAAATTTGGGTTTGTTTGGCTTTGTTTTCGTCGGCTCCGCCTGCCGGTTTATTGTCATAATCTCCTTTCACAAAGGATGTTGCGCCATTTTGCCCCGGATCAGATTGGCTTTGTTTTTTCAAATCGACCTTTTTCTCAACCGCCGGACTCCGTGTGGCAGCCACATCCCGATTGTCGTTAGTTGACTGTGTGGCAGCCACATCCCGATCGCCGTTTATCGGGAAGTGGATGGCCTGTTCAGGCTCAAACTGCTGCTCGACATAATGCTGCTCAACCTGCCGCATTATCTGCTGTTTTTTAAGTTCATCCATCGTCTTGTGAAGGCTGCTCTCGATCCGATTCTCGTATATCATCATCCTTTCTAGCACCCTATTGCTCGACCAGTCTAACCTGGCGACCCTGCCGAGCGGCAAATGGTCCTCAAGGCATCTCGGATCGCCTAACGGCACGCCCTGGGCCTGGGTGGCCAAAACACGCATGCGTCTGGGCAACGGATTGGTGATATAATTTTCCATCATATCGTCGATGACCTGGTTCTGCATATGCTCAGCACGTTTCAGCCGCCATGCCAGACTGACAACGCGTTCGGCCAGCATCAATTCTACCGCCCCGACGGGCTTGAGCTCAGCGAGGAAATTGTCATGAAAAGCCTCATAATCAGCCTCTTTTTCGCCTTTTATGACCGACTCAGCGAACAAGCCGTGCTTGACCGCATTCTGTGAGACTTTTTCCTTGCCCTGGTCGGTTTTGGGGCCGGTAGATTTTTGTGAATTTTTTCGATTTGCTTTGATTTGTTTTTCGCTACTCATGATATTCTCCCTTTTTAAATGATTATTGATAATTGATTATTGATTTCATTATGCTAAATACTAAATACTATATGTTAACTGTATATTATATCATATTCGTAGTTAGATATCAAGTGAAATCCCAACAATGTCCTTGAGAAGGCACTTTTTATTCACCACGAAGGCATGCTCTGAGCGGAGTCGAATGGGGCACGAATAACCACGAAGAAAATAAAGAAACAGTGAACGGTTAATAGTATTTGGTATTTAGACTAACGACCAGCGACTAAATACTAACAACTAATTTTAACTGCTGATTTGCCCCATGAGATAACTGTTTTGCCCCCTAATGGACAAGCTATCTCACGGAGTGAACGAGGATTAACACGGATTATTGAGTCGTATCGCGTATGTCGTATGTCGAATATGAATTCCGAATTCTATTCATTCGGGGATCTCAGGGCAGACTTAAGCTTTGTGATAAAAAGAACTTACTATACTGCCCCATAAGCGCGACGGACCGAACAGATATTTTGAATTGCCGCGAACAAATCCCACAACCTTCTTGACAACTGCTAATCAAGAGCGTTGCCAAGAAATAAACAGGTAGCTGTGGGACTGTTCCTAATATTTTCTCATTCAAAAATGATTGTTTCATAAGTCGCTTAACACCAAGGAATTATAAAAGCAAAAAAATTACGAATTTCCTTGACACCTGCGTTGACTTCATATATTTTATTTTAAAAGTGAAAGTGTGTAGGATTATCGTTACCGAGAAGTCAGCAATTGTTGCGCCATATTATGGCCCAGAGACGTGGGATTTACGCAAGCTCGAGCATTTAGGTAGTATGGAGTTGATATATAGTAAATCGCAAGAAATGCGGTCTCTACTAACGAAAAAGAGGTGTCACCATTTCATGAAGCGCTCAGAAAAATGTGGATAGGTGTCTTGCACCCAGTAAGTAAACTTAAGAGGTATCTCTACAAAGTGAAAGGAGAAGAAAAATGGCTCCAACGAATGACAAAAACCCAGAACAGCCGAAAGAACTCAGAATTAGAGTAACGGAGCTTCAGGACGCAGTTGACGCTCTCAATGCGAAGATTGAAAAGATCGAACAGATATCGCCTCAGTCTCAATGGCCTTGCGTGATGTGTGACACATGCCAGATTTGCTCGCTGTGCTCATGCAAAATCTGCAGAATTTGCAGAATCTGCAAAATCTGTGAACCATGCCAAGTCTGTGAACAATGCTATGAGTGCGGAAACTGTGGCCCATGTGCCAGGTGAGTCAAGCAATAAAAGTGCCACTTAGCAATCCTATAACAATGAGGCTCCAATAACGAAGAGGTGAAGTGTGGCTCGTATTCGCCTGAGTTCGTCGGCTACTGTTACTCCTACAGGTATGGGTGTAGTGTTGCGTTCCGACCTTGGCACATTCCAACTCGACGGTCGGGATGTCCAATTATTCGTCAACGCGATGGTGCCGCTGCTGGATGGGTTGAACGACGGAGAAGCTATAGCCAAGAAACTTGAAGGCTATTCGCGTGAAAGTGTCTTAGCGTTTCTTGACCTACTGGAGCAGCACGGGCTGCTGGAGACAGTTCCCGAAACGCCGGATTCCAAGCTATCAGAACGATGGCGTGGCCAAGAAGCGTTCTTCCGAAAGTGGGCCAACTTACCAGAGGGAGCAACAACGAAACTGGAGAAGGCTCGTGTGTTAGTACTGGGCCTAGAACCATGGGGTGTGGCGGCCGCTACTGAGTTGGCAGCATCCGGCATCGGCGCACTACTGATTTTGGACGATTGCACAGTCACACAGGATGACCTGCTCTCAGTCCGTGTATGGGATAACGGGCACATTGGACAGCCTCGAAGTCAGGCTCTTGCTGACGTCATGTCTAAAGCCTTTCCGTGGTGCCACATTACCTCAGGTCCATTAATACTGGGTGATGATAACTCTCTTGTCATTGAAGACACCAACTGGGACTTAGCGATAGGATCAGTCACAGCCGACGACCTGCTTATTCTTCAAAGTTTAGCCATTCTTACTCACAAGGCCGGAATCCCTTCTCTGTACGGCTACCTTGAGGGACTTAATGTCGTCATCGGCCCAGCGGTTATTCCAGGTCAAACAGCGTGTTGGAACTGCTGTCGCATCCGTCAGCTTGGCACCGTTAACCATCCCGAAGCAACACTTGCGCTCCAGTCATCACTGCTGACGAAACGTACCCGAGCTCGAACACACACCTACATGGCACCAATGCCTCCAATGGCTGGGCATCTTCTGGCTTTGGAGGCTGTCAAACTGCTGACACGCTATACACCATCCTTCGCGGTTGGCCGGTTGTTTGTACAAAACCTTGTGTCGTTTGATAGCAGCTTCCACACAATAATTAGAGTCCCATGGTGCGAAGTGTGTGGCGAAGAAGGTCACGAGCACGGAGAATCCGATGAACCCGACCTCGGTGGAGACAAGAACGCAAACAACACGAAGAATCCCCAGCTTCTGAACGACCTTGACAATCCCGAGGATTTGAGACAGCGACTGTCCGGCTTATTGGATGATCGCACGGGCATAATAAAATACTTGGTCAGGGGTATGCCAGAGGCTACTGAGGCAGAATTACCGATAACTTACTCAGCGATATTGGCATCCCACGCAGGGCGGACGCCTGATTTGGAGAAGCCCGAAATCGGTTCTGGGAAAGGGCTTTCATCCGTTGAAGCGATGGTAGGTGCTGTGGGAGAGGCCATCGAACGATACTCGGCGGCGTGGTACCAAAAGCGTGATTTGCTTCGTTCATCATTCAATAATATGCAGGAAGATGCCCTGGATCCCTCACGACTATGCCTCTATGAGGAAGATCAGTATAGTAGTCACGATTTCCAATTTGTCCGATTTCACCCCGAAATGGTTATCGACTGGACTAGAGGGAGTTGGCTTGACACTGGACGACCAGTCTGGCTACCCGCGGTAGCTACATACTACAACTTCAAGATATGTCCAAAGGAATACTTCTGCCAGGTCACGTCGAATGGGCTGGCGGCTGGTGCAAACTTTGAAGACGCTGCACTTCGGGCCGCTCTTGAATTGGTCGAGAGGGATGCATTCATGGTTACATGGCTTGCTCAACTCTCGGGTCGAAAGCTGATCTTGGATGATTCAGTTGACGCCGGCACCCGAGAAGTAGTCCGACAACTTGAGGAGCGAGGGACAAGGATTAAATTATACCTTCTCGACGCCGGCTTGTCTATACCTACAGTCCTCTGTCTGGGATTTGGTGATGGCCGGAACTGGCCTGGAGTCACTGCGGCGCTGGCTGCGAACATGAGCCCTCATATTGCAATTCGGAAGGCCATTCTCGAGCAAGGACACGTCGGTCCCTACATTCGTCGTCTCATGTTGAGCGGGGAACATTCTATCCCCATGCAACCTGCAGAAGTCCACAGCCTCACAGACCATGCCCTTTATTACGTTCCCGCTCATCGCGCCCAATATCTCGAATTCCTGGAGGACCGAAGCACTGAACCGGTTGTAGCATCTGATCTGCAAGAGCCGGATCGAACCTCGTTGGACGCGTTCCTTGAGAAACTAAAGTCGGTTGGAGTACGCGTAGCTGTCGCGGATGTGACGTCGCCCGATATTTTCGATAGCCCTTTCCGGGTCGCCCGAGCATTAGGAGAGAATCTGCAGCCTATCCACTTTGGTTTCAAATTCCGCCGGTTGGCAAGTGTTCGGTTAAAGGCAATGACGGCAAACGGACTGAATCCTCATCCACATCCTCTGGCCTAAGGAATTACGGATATGCAAAAAATCAGGGAACAAGACATCGCGAGGCTCTACCACATAAACTCCAACAATGTAAAAGATCGTATTTCTGACTTCTCAGTTAATATGGATCGCAAGCCGATGCGCTTTCGTACATATTTGAACTCGAAGCGCGTTGGCCTTCCTGGAAGAGATTTCCGACTCGATGTATCATTGGGGGATGTGTTGCAAAGACGTCGTTCGGTTAGGGAATTCCATCTCAGGCCGCTCGAACTGGATGTGCTAGGACGTTTGCTCCATACATGCTATGGTGTACGGGGTCACCGTCAAGTGGAAGAGCAGTGGGTCTATGATAGACCATCGCCATCCGCTGGGGGGCTTTATCCTCTTGAGCTATATGTGGCTGCACAGGCTGTAGGCGGGCTTACAGACGGCATCTATCACTATGATGCCCGGGCCCATGAACTGGAAATCCGACAAACTGGCATATACCACAAGGAAATAGCCGATATGACTATTGGACAGCAAATGGTTTGCGATGCTAATTTGGTCGTTATCATTTCTGCGGTTTTTCAGCGGACAATGTGGAAATATGGACAACGAGGCTACCGCTATGTGTGGTTAGATGCGGGCCACTTGGGTCAGAATCTCTATCTTGTAGCCGTCGCATTAGGGCTTGGTCCAGTTGCCATAGGTGGTTTCTTTGATAATGATCTCAACCGTTTGCTTGCTCTTCCCGCGGGGGAGGAAGTTGTCTATCTAGTGTGCGTTGGACAGTTGAAGACTTCAGATGCAAGACGAGTCCCCCCAAGTACTGACTGACTTCAAACCGACAACATCTAACACTCATTTGCTTATATAGGGATAGGAATGTTTACCTATATGTGGAATTAAAGGGGTACGCCTGCCCCATAAGGTGTACATTTTTCGATGAGTTGTTCTTGCTAATGAATTCTTATATCGTATCGCGTGAAGGATTAAGCGTATCCTCCGACCAGGCTCAGAGCCTGTAGGATGGGAAGGACTTGCTCATGTTGCAGGATAAAATGCTCTAACGTGTTGATTTAAAAAAAACCCGCCGAGTGAATCGGCGGGCTGAATATTTTGAATTGTTGAGATTTCGGTGCTACGGCGCTTTGGGACGCAGAGATCGGCTTCAATTAAGTATGATGTACTCGAAATTAAACCAACAAATAATCTTCATTTTCACGCCTTCTTTCTTGCTCGATACGCATACGCATCTATAATTGAACATGGCGGACAAGACAGCTTTGAAGCGGCAACGTCGTGGTTTGTGCTTTATTGCCTTATACCGATAGGCTTGGAATGTTATACGTAAACCATATAAACATTGTTAGTCGTCAAAAATAAACGGTTGCGGACATTAATATGTGATATTCCACACACCAAACAGGAAAGCATTACAACATGACAAACGTGCCCAAAAAATTAGACCATCTCAACAAAAAAGAATTACTCGACCTGCTCGACAAATTAGACCATCTCAACGGAAAAGAATTGCGCAATTTGCTCAAAAAGAAAGTGAAGAGCGGTAAGGTTTCGATAGCAGGCGCGGTGTCGAAAGATTATAAGAAGTATCAACTCAAAAACGATCCAGCCACTGTGGATATCGCCGTTACTGTAGTCATGGGCGCGCCATTCCCCACTGATTTCACGAAAAGTATGAAGACTCTGACAGCAAAGTTGGAGTGTATCCTTGAGCCCTACGATATAACACTAAACATCTATGCTGAATACCATATTCACGCAACTGTCTCACCGATCGTCCGAACTCCATTCGAGCGGAAAATGTTTTTGAATGATCCGGCTGCTATGAACAATATCCAGAGAGAAGAAATTCTGAATGCGGATCTGAGGCCGCAACAGATCAACCGGGAAGTACGCCGCACACGGCCGTTTAGTATCGGAATTTGTCCCTGGGATATCAGAATAGGTAAACGCGGTGAAGTTCTTCTCTGGGGCTCCGCCAAAAATGCTGATGGGAAGAAAGAACTTCGAGAACTGAGAAAGAGACTCAGGAAAATTGCAGGTCCTCACGTGAGGGATAAAGGTTCGGAAGTTCACATAGCATTGGCAACAATAAAGGATTTCCACAAGTTGACCGGGCTGCGGAAGAAGGACATTGCCGAGGAATTAAATAACGAACTGGAGTCTATCCCTTGCCCTGACAGTATTCTTATAGACCGGGTGAAGTTTGTCCATTATTTACACAGGAGCCTGTCTGAAGTGGAAAGAATAGAGGAAATCCTTTTCTGCTGACTAATGAACAGTTGATAGCTCGATTCGGATCGGAGAAATCGGCTGGAATTAAGTATGGCAGCCGCTGATTTTTCGCAAAAAGGAGAAACCAACATGAGCAACATATCCAAAAAACAAGATTTCAGCACCCTTTCGCTCAAGGATCTGCTTGAGGCACGTGATGCCTACCATGTCCACCTTATGAACCTTGAACATGTGGTGGGCACGGCAGTCGGAAAATACCTTATACGAAAAGGCGATCCTGATTACGACAGGCCGTTCTATACGAAATTGCCCTCAAAAGGAAAGAGACGGACTCTTTTCAATTCAGCCTTAAGACCCTGGTCCAATCCCTGTGTGCTTGTGTTTATCAATAAATGGACAACCCTTAAAGAGTGGAGAGAAAAACCGGCAAACTATGTGCCTCCATATCTATACCTGCCGGATGGAAGAGTTATCCCAACCTGTGTTGTGTATACAGAGGAGAAAAAACGCCCGTCACAACCCCGCTACAAATTGAACTTTCCAAACGGGCTTCTGGGCGGAGGATTCCCCGTCCTGTCCACCGTACAGGGCGAAGTCCGGATCGGCTCCATTGGCTGTCTGGTCACAGATGGGCATTCGATTTATGCTTTAACCAATCGTCATGTGGCCGGAATTGCGAGACAGCCCTCTTCAGTCGTTATCAACGGCAATCAACGAGTTATCGGCGAAGCCTCCGGTGCTGAGGTAAGAACCGCTCCTTTTTCTGAGATTTATCCGGGCTGGCCCGGTTCGAAGATGATCATTAATCTCGACGCCGGCCTGATCCGTGTGAAGAACTCGAATCTCTGGACCGCCCAGGTGTATGGGATAGGCGAGATGGGGGAACTCGCGGATGCTAATGTGGACACCCTGCACATTGATTATATCGGTCAAAAGGTCAAGGCGAACGCAAGCGTCTCCGGTGAACAGGCGGGGACCATCAAAGCCCTGTTCTACCAGTACCAGACCGCGGGAGGCTACGAATATGTAACGGACTTTCTCATCGGCCCCTACAACTTTGAAGAGGAGGAGGAATACTGGTTAGAGAAAATGCAACAGGGAGAAAGGAAAAGGGCAGCAAAAAATAAGAAGTCAAAAGCAACAGCAGCTACAGAAACAAAGCCAAAATCACTGACCACCCTTCCGGGAGACTCCGGCACTTTATGGTTCCTGGCTGAGAAGGACAGATTCGATCGGCATAGGCCGCTTGCCATGCAATGGGGCGGCCATTCCCTTGCCGAATCCGACAATGATGAAAGCCATGAATTCGTGCTGGCCACCAGCCTCTCTTCCATCTGCCACGTTCTCAAAGTGCAGATCCTGAGAGACTGGAATCTGGGATACAATGAGTATTGGGGGAAACTCGCACACTACAAGATCGGCGCCCTGGCATGCGAGCTGACCGCAAACAAGAAGCTTAAGAAGCTGCTGACCGCAAACAAGGACCGGATCGGCCTATCCGACAGCAATCTCAAGGCAAAGAACTTTCCCGCTTCAAATCAAACCGGTTTTGTTGCCCTGGCCGATGTGCCGGATCTGGTTTGGAGGAGCAAACGTGGCAAAGACAAGGCCGCTCATTTTGCAGCCATCGATAAGAAAGGGGCGGGCAAATTCAAGAATAAGACCCTGTTGGAGCTGTGGAACGAAAAGAAGGCCAACCGTAACGTCAAAACTTGGAAAGAATTTTATGAGGAACTGGGAATAAAGAAACAGGCGAAGTGTGGTGCCCTTCCATTTAGAATCAGACAGTGCTATGAGGAGATGGTAGATGCGGTGAAAAAGCACGATGTGACCCGGTATATAGCAGCGGCGGGAATCCTCGCCCACTATGTTGGAGATTGCTGTATTCCATTGCATGTTTCCTACCTTCATCACGGCGAGCCGGGGAAAGAGGATGAGGAAGACGTGCATGAAGTTTATGAGACGCGGATGATAGACCGGTTCCGTGTCGAATTGATTTCAGATCTGAACACGAAACTGAAAGGGCATAAATACAAGCACTATTACACCCGGGGCGGTGAACAAGCTACGGAGGCTGCAATGAAATTGATGGCTTACACCTTAAAAAATCTCCCCCCAAAGAAAATCATCACAGCATTCAAGAAATACCCGGGAGGGAAACAGCGTACAGAATACATGTGGAAAAAACTCCGAAAAGACACGGTGGAATGCATGAAAAAGGGCGCAATCTGCCTGGTGGAAATGTGGCAGAGCGCCTGGCGGGAAGGCAAAGGAACCAAGGTGCCGAAAAACAAGCTGAAGGCGGTAAAGGAAAGTGATCTGAAAAAGCTGTATAATAAAAAAACATTCATCGAGTCCAAATGGCTAAAGGATATGTCCTTCGGATAACGGCCTGGGGGGGGGAATATTCGGGATACCCCTAACTATGATCCCTTGATTTCTATTTTTTAAGTCTAAACAAAATCTTTAAGATGATATCTAAGTAGCGTAGGGTAGAACTTGCCCCACCTTCAAGAATGTCACGCACTTTGTTTGGTGGGCCAAGGCCCACCCTGTTGAGGTCATTCCAGCTATGGCCAGGATTGTTAATAAAAAGCCCGGCGAGGAATAGATGAAAACTTCCATCCTCGCCGGGCTTAAACAATCCTTTCGTGCTCTGAACCAGACCCTCCGTGGCCGGCCACGCAATTTATTTTATATAATGACTTTATATACCGTATTTCAAGATATTCTCTATGGCCCCTTTTATGATATCTTCACTGTCAAGGCCGCCGGACAATAAAAGCTCTCGCGCCTGCTGGACTCGCTGTTCATCCGTTTGAGGCGGCTGCATAGCCTTATCGACAAGAGAAGCATAATTTACTTGAATAGATACATCCACATCATTACCTCGAAGGGCTCCCGGAGGAGTCGGCTGGCCGGCTGATGATCCGGATTCAATCAATGGCTGATTATTTGTTCCTATTTGTTCAATCATAACCCTAAAACGTTCCTAAAATCCTCTGTCTACGATTCTTCTCGCATGCTTTGGATAAAACTTAAGAGGTTTTTTGCTGAATTTTCATTTTTTTCTAAAGTTAATACCTTATTTAGACGAAATATTGCTTTTAAAGAACCTTTTTTTGAATTTCCAGGCATTTTTTCAGCCGAAACCCCTCTCAATTAAAAGGTCCCAGCAACTTCGTAACTAACAAACTTGATAAACTCAAGCGGACTGACCGCTGCCAGTTTATCATGCAAAGGAGCGTAACCCGCCCGCTTCTCGGATTTAAAATAGTCTTTGATACGTTTTTCGGTTGATTTATCGGCGCTGTCCCAAACCTGCTCAAGTGCCCATATCAACTGCCCATCTCTTAAGTCCAGAAGCTTCAAGCGCAATCCCACTGTCATATGAGGATAGGGCCTGTATTCCGTAACAGTCCCAATCAGCACTCCGTCACACTTTAACGCATCCCGGATTGCTAATAACTGTTCAAATGTATATGTCGAGTCGGCTTCAAGTTGCAGACTTCGCCAGGAAGGATCATCCTGACGAACTAAAGTTAAGCCAAAAACCTGCTTCTTCTGCAATGCCTGGTAAAGCGAGCCTGTAATATCGCTGGAAATCCGGGGATAACTCGAATCATTATCCAACTCAACGATAGCAGCCCTTCCAATGGTAATAAATTTCTTGTCCGGATTTCGATAATAGTAATTTGCCGCCGGTGCGGATGGACTCTGGGTGCTGCGGCAGCCGGATAAAAGGACCGCCAATAACAGCAATATCATACAATTTTCGATTTTCAATTTTCGATTTTCGATTGTTAAATCGTCATTCGACAATCGCAAATCGTAAATCCTTTCCGGGCTGTTCATTCAAATCACCTAATATTTATCGTTTCCTGCTATTAAGGTTGATCAGGCTTATTCAGCGATGCGACGGCCGAGCCTACAGTACCCGTAACTTCCGCATTGGCCGATTCTGTAGTGACCTGTCCGCCGAGGACCTTCAGTATCCGAAGCAACGTTTCCAACTGGGCTGTTTCGGCGTTGCGCATTTCGTCACGGAAGCCGAGGATGTCGGCTTTCCAATTGTTCAGCTCGACGCGCATATCTATAAGAAGGCTGTTGGCTTCGGCCAATTCCTTTTGTGTCTGCTGTAATTGGCCGTCAAGAGAAACGACCTGCTCATTAAGCTGACGATTTTTGGCGATCAAGTCCTCGTTTTGCTGCCTCAATAAGGCCGCCTCCTGGTTCAGACTGGAGTATTCTTCCGACAATTTCATTGCCGAGGCGACTACTGTTTGAGCTTCAGGGCCGGGCGGCTGGAACCTTTTTGCAATAGCATCGTTCTGTTGCTCTTCGACCACAGCAGAATTTACAGCGAGCTGCTCAGGTTGTTGAGTGGATGAGCAGCCCGACAGCAGAAATATCGGTACCAATAAAATTACTATACTTATTATCTTCTTTTCGATCTGCATTGTATTATTCTCCATATTAATCATATTCATTAACATCCCGATAAAATATTTTACGTTTGCGGATCATCCGGGGCCTGCACCGCTGCTCCGGCATAATCACACTTTAAGGACATTTTTCTGCCGCAGCAGCAGGTTACTTCTATTACAGCGTATTCGGGATTATTTTCCACGACACGCACCTGCGGCGTGGATGAAGCCGCGACTTGCTGTCCTGGTATATCCGATCCGGCTTTTGCCACATCCAGATGGAACTGACCTTCGAGTTTAACATCATTACTCTTTAATATCCGCCCTGCTGTTTTTATCATTTATTACACCAACTTTTCTTTACCGATTACAGTCAAGCACAGTAATCAATCCCAATACTGTCCGAATTGATATCTTTTTCGTCACCGGTCTTTTCTTCCGGCAAAGTTTCTTCATCCTGCATGGTTTCGTCTTTTTCATTATTTTCATGTTGCAACTGCTGCCGGCGTTTTCTTTCCTCGCGGTGTTTTACCGGAGACAAGCCCGAGATATTCTGCAAACTGTCCACCGGCTTTATCAAATTTGAATCATAATCTGCCATCTTTCCACTGCCTTAATTTTACTGACAAATTAAACAAAGCACTTGCGTGCAACTGGCTGACACGTGACTCGGTAATTTCCAAAATTTCAGCGATTTGTTTCATTGTCAGTTGTTGATGGTAATAAAGCAGAATTACCTGCCTGTGTCGTTCGGACAATTGCCTTACTGCCTCAGTCAACTTTTCTATAAGCTCTTGGCGTTCGATCTTTTCTTCAGGAGCAACCGTATGTGCCGATATCAAAAAATTGCTAAGTACGGGTGCATCCTCGCCAAAACCATCGAGCGAGATAAAATGCTGCGCCCTGGCGTTTTCAAATGTTTCGTAAAGCTCCTGAACAGTTATTCCGAGCTTTTCAGCCAGTTCGGTATCAGTCGGGGCCGTCCCTGTCTGCTCGGTAATTTTCCTGCTGAGTTGCTGGGCGGCGCTAATCCGCTTTCTGAGGTTTTCCGGCACGAATGACCAGCCTCTCAGCTCATCGAGAATAGCACCTTTGATCCTGATATAAGCATAGGTTTTGAATTCGGCCTGATGAGAAGGATCGAAATCACGGGCGGCCCTGACGAGCCCGACGGTTCCCGCCGAAATCATATCTTCGAATGACAACGGGGGCTTCAAATATATCACTACACGTCTGGCTATCTTGTGAACCATGGGCAGAAGCTCTGCTATCTGTTCGTCCTCGATTTGGCCGCGGACAGATTTTTTACCGACAGAATAGGCACGCAGGGCAACATTATTCAGATGCTTTCGCCCCTTGCCGGCAAGCCGGTCCTCATTGATTTCTTGAGTTTGTACTGCCACTGCCCTTTTCCTTAAGACTCATCCCGGGATTAGCCCCAAAGTCGGAATTATCCTGCTGGTTCATTTGGTTTGTTATCATTGCATCGACCAAAATAGTATTAATCGCTTTTACAGCCAATCGGCCGGCTATATACGCAAGTATCGCTCCTATCAGCGCCCTCTTACAGCAAACAAACGGCGAATGTCCGCAAACGCCTCCAATTATGCTCAAGACGAAAAAACATATCACTGCAATGCTTACTGCAATTGATCTAACGTGTAACGGCATATTTATCCGGTTTCTCCTGCTGCATATATAATATTGTATTTATCTTTTGCACAACACATCAGCTCGAAACTCCGACAAGTTCCCGCCCTCCTGGCTCTATCGATTCGTTCTGATGGATGGATATTATTTCAACAGGTTCAACTTCGGTTCCAAGCACAACTTCATCATAAGCCACGACCGGCAACATCGGCACTGTTCGCGACAACATTGCCGCCAGCGGGTAGCGCAACCTCGCATCACAGAGCAATACCACCGTATCGTAACCTTTATCCATCGCCGACTTCCAGGCTTGTGCTGTTTGTTTGCTTATATCCATGGCCATCTCGGTCGGCAAAGACAGATTGATTCCCTCGGCCTCCTTCTGCAGGGTCGATGACATCTGATGCTCGAGCGCCGGATCCAGTGTTATAGCAATAATCTTGCCGTCCTCATTCTTACACTGCTCGGTAATAGATCTGTTCAGGCGTTTGCGAACCATTTCCGTCAGGACGGCAGTGTTTTTAGTTTTCGAAGCGTTTTCTCCCAATGATTCGAGAATAGCTGTTAATTCACGAATCGGGATTCCATTGTTTATGAGGTTTTTCAGTACCCGCTGAAGCAATCCGACAGACACATCTTTGTCAGGACCGATGACTTCTCCGACTAATGACGGCTGAGTTTTACGAAGTCTGTCTACCAGAAGCTGCACATCCTCGCGGGTCAATAAATCGCCGGCATGTTTTCGCAGCGTTTCGGACAAATGCGTAATGAAAACCGACTCCGGGTCGATCACGGAATATCCGTTGAGTTCGGCCTTTTCCTTATTGGCCTGTGTAATCCACAAAGCCGGCAGCCCGTAAACAGGTTCGGTGGTTTCGATGCCATCGACTTTGGTCTGAACGGTACCAGGATCCATAGCAAGAAACATATCAGGCTCCAATCGCCCTTTTGCTATCGGCAGCTCTGCGATTCGAATCTCATAAGCAGTCGGTTCGAGATTAATATTATCTCGCAGCCGAACCAGAGGAATTATGATGCCGAGCTGCCGGGCAAACTTTCTCCGCAATGCCCCTATGCGGTCGAAGATAGTGCTGTCTTTACGAGGGTCCACCATACCGATTAATCGCACGCCGACCTGTACGGAAATCCTGTCGACGTCCAGCAATTCTTCGACCGGCTGTTTATCGGCCTTTGCCTGGGGAGAGACGCTGCGTTTCTGCTTGTGGCCTTTTTCTCCTTTAGCCACCGCCCTGCCGAGCAAAACCGAACCGGCACCCAGCACAAGAAACGGGATTTTGGGCAGGCCCGGCACCAACGCCATTAATGCAATGATGGCTCCAGCGATAATAAGCGGCTGACTTGTTTTGAGGAACTGCTTGGAAAGGTCCTGGCCGACACTGTAGCGAGAAGATATCTTTGTGACCAAAAATCCCGAGCTGACCGCGATGATGACCGAAGGAATCTGGCTGACAAGCCCATCGCCGATGGACAGAACAGAATAAGTCCTAACCGCACCTGCGATCGGAAGACCGCGCGTATACCCCATAGCTATGCCGCCGATTATATTGACCGCCGTGATGATCAGCCCGGCCTTGGCATCGCCGCGTATGAATTTGCTGGCACCATCCATTGCGCCATAGAACTCGCTTTCTTTGACGATTTTCGCCCGGCGCTCGTTGGCCTGTGTCTCGGTGATAGTTCCGGCATTGAGGTCGGCATCAATGGCCATTTGCTTGCCGGGCATCGCATCTAAAGTAAAACGGGCGGACACCTCGCTGATTCGCTCGGCACCTTTGGTAATAACAATGAACTGAATAACTACAAGAATCAGAAAAATTACCAGTCCGACCACGAAACTGCCGCCGGCAACAAAACCGCCGAAGGTCTCAATGATTTTTCCGGCATTGCCATTTAAAAGAATCAATCTCGTCGAGGCGACATTAAGAGAGAGTCGAAACAACGTGACGAAAAGAAGCAGTGAAGGAAACGTTGACAGCTCGAGCGCCTCTTTCGATGACAGGGTCACGACCAAAACGGCAACGGCCAAAGAAATGCTGCAGGCCAGCAACACATCCAAAATAAAAGTAGGCAAAGGAATTATAAGGGTAGCGAGAACCGCAACCAGGCCGACAACCAGGACAATATTGCTATAAGACGCCAGGGGCGTGCCTATAGAATGCGAGCCGGGCGGTCCCTGCAAATTTGTTTGTCCATGTCCTGCCATCAAAATTCCTTTTTAAACTTACGCCCCGGCTGCCTCGGCAGCAGCATCATTTAGGCCGATAATCTGCTTAATCCTGATAGCAAACCGGTCGTCCACTACCACTATATTTCCGGTAGCGAACTTAGTGTCCTTGAGATATAAGTCCGCCGGCTCATCGATGGATTTGTCGAGCTTTATTACGGACCCGGGCCCAAGCTGTAAAAGCCGCTTAACCGGCAATTCAGTCTGGCCAATAACAACCGTTACAGCAACATTCATAGCCAGTAAGACGTTAATACTTCCGCCACTGCTCGCAGCTTCGGTTCCAACAGCCTCTGAAAATTCGACCGATTGTGCTTGTGTTTTATTGTCTTGCTGCGATGAATCTTCCTGCTGATCCTGTTTTTCTTCTACGGCACTTGCTGCATCCGCCATTTCTTTATGTCCTCACAATTATTTATCTCTATGCTCTAATTTTTGTTTGCGGCTTTATCTTCGAATTCCGCCGCCATATTTGTTATCGTGATAGCGTACTTACCGGCTGATTTCGCAGGACAACCGTAGTAAAACGTCCGGCCACCTACAATCAGCTCCGCAGGCTGATCGATTCTCTTATCCAGCACAAGTATATCATCCGCCTGAAGATCCATTATTTCCTCGAAGGTAAGTACGGTAGATGCCAGTTGCCCTGTGATCAGTACGGGCATTTCATGCAAATGCCCGAGAATCGTTTTTGAAACGTCCTCAGCAGAAAAATCAGCGGAATCCTGCTCCGCTTTTCCTGCTGCAGAGACCAGCTTACTACAAAGTATTAAAAAGTAAATTTCAGAACTCTTCTCCGAGTCAGCTTTCTTAACCTCGAAGGAGATTTTGCAGAGCACTTCAGTACCTTCTATTTCGAGGGGCCACTGCCCCTTAACAATGCTTTTGGCCGAATTCAAATCGAATGATTTATCAAGGCCGGAGAATACTTCAACAAGAGCAGAGACCAGATCCAATAAAAGAGATTCTTCCAATTGGCCCAGGTCTCCATCCGGCTCCTTTTCGGATTCGGAATCGCCGAGTAATTGTCTCGCCCAGTTATGTGCTGCCTGTTCGGGCATACCAATAAGCCCGCACATCTGCTCAGCCTCGGCACCGAAAGGTATGTAATACTCCTTTTGCTCACTGTCCGAAAGGTCTCCAAGAAATTCATGTACATAATGCTGGGTTGTCGAAGCAATCGTCACATTAAATTCACTGCGGAAAAACCTGGAAAACTTTTGAGCCATTGCTCCGGCCGCTGCTTCCGTGAAATAACCGAGCTTTACAAGCTGCTCGTTATTGAAATAATGAGGCTCATGCCAATTGTATTCTGCTGCTTCTATTTGCGTTGTATCTTCCGCCGGTTCGGAACCGACTGCCTTCAGAAGCTGCTGTATCTTTTCTCTGCTCATACTGTTCGTTATACCGTCACTCATTGTACGGCGAATTCCTTAATCAGTACCTGCTTGATTTGAGACTTCGAATCAGGAAAAAGCTCTTCGTTAAAGGCATCGCGTATATGTGACTGAATAGTTCTTAGATTTTTATCACCCCTGATATCCTCAAGGTTCAGACTTGAAAGATATACGGTAAGCCAGTTAATCAGGATTGGTTTCTTCTCTTCAAGAAAGGCCGTGCCTTCCTTTACATCTATATCGGCACTCATCTCCAGCGTTAAAGAAGCCCGAACATAGCGTGTCACGGTAGGCTCATTCAGATTCGCAACAACCGGATCCAAATCATAATACCAGACATTATCGGAGCCATCTGCCGAATCACTGTCCGCTTTAAGGTCATCAGCCGCACTTTGTGCGTCGGCTCCCTGGCCTGATAAATCCGCTTCGGGTGCACCAGGGCCGGCAAATATTCGACCGACGCTGAAACCGGCGCCGGCACCAATTAACACCACAACTACCAGGATTACCCACGGCAGAAGTCGAGCGATTAAGGACTTTTTACCACCCTGTTCGGTTTCAGGATTTTGCTGCTCTGTCTGCTCTTTCTGTTCATCCTGTTCTTCCTGTCCTTTCTGCTCTTTTTTATCCTCTGCATCTGCCATATTACGCCTCAATCATTTACTACAAAATTATAATCATGCCGGCTGCAAACAACCCTCTTTCCTGTACCGGTGGATTCTGTCCCTCAGTGTTCGGTCGCTGATACCCAATACCTTCGCTGCCTTGGTCTGGTTGCCGCCCGTCTGGCGCAACGTATCCAGGATCGCCCGTCGTTCCAACTGCTCAAGCGGCACTCCTCCAAGTCCGAAGTCACTTTGTGAATATTTATCACACGACAATTCATAATCAGCGTAATCCTGCTGCGTCAGCGGCTGTAATTCGTCAAACAGCCAGGAGACATCCGCCAGCGACAGTGTGGGGCCTGCTCCCAATGTCAGCGATGTTCGAACGACATTACGCAATTGCCTCACATTACCCGGCCAGTGGTATTTGGCAAAAATATCCATCATCACAGGATCGAGTTTCGTGATACATCGCTGTGCCTCGTGGGCATAAAGGTTAACGAAATACCACACAAGATCGGACAAGTCTTCCCTGCGTTCTCTCAGGGGACAAATAACCAGTCTTGCCCCACTCAATCGGTAATAGAGGTCTTGTCGGAACCTGCCCTGCCGAACCTCCTCCAGCAGATTTTTATTCGTCGTGCTTATAATACGAACATCGACCCTGACACTTTCATTTCCGCCGACACGCTCGAAATCCTGCTGTTCGAGGACCCGCAGCAACTTGGCCTGGAACTTTATCGGCGTTTCGGTTATTTCGTCCAGAAGCAAAGTTCCGCCGTGCGCCATTTCAAATCGGCCTTTGCGCTGAGCCAGGGCGCCGGTGAACGCTCCTTTCTCATGGCCGAAAAGCTCGCTTTCAAGAAGCGAATCACTTAACGCCGCACAATTGATTTTGATATACGAATTCTGTGCTCTTCTGCTTCTGTGATGAACCAGATAAGCAATCAGCTCTTTGCCCGTCCCGCTTTCACCGCTTACCAAAACCGGCGCCGAAGTAGGGGCGATTTTCTTGGCAAGCTCGACGATTTGAATAAGGTTTGCGCTTCTGCCTACAATCCTGTACAGGTTGTGAGTGTCCTCCTGGGCCGAAGCTATTGTCGAAACGCTGTGGTTCGGCAGGAATGTATCCAGCAAGGCTTCTATCTTCTCGCGGTCCGGCGGCTTTATTAGAAAGTCACAACAGCCCCGGCGAACGGCTTTCACTGCTGTCTTTATAGTATGCCGTTGATCGTGTGCTTCGGCCTGGCGGGCTTCTGCGATCATAACCACCGGCAGCTCCGGCCAATTTTCCCTGACTTTACCAAGCAGCTCAAAACCATCCTGTTTCTGACCGGACAAGCCTGTCAGGGGATTTATTGTTTCGCCGGTGAAGACAAAATCGCAACTGCCTTTGCTGATAAAGTCAATCGCCTTTTCTTTATTGCCTACGAGATGTCCACGAATTCCCTTGCGGGCCAGAATCTCCAGCATAAACCGGGCCAGCTCGGGGTCGCTGTCAGCTATCAGTACGTTCGCAAAATCTTCCTGTCTACTCATGCTTATCTCATCTACTGTTGTCTTGTTCACTTCCGGCCTGCTTCACTTGTTCAATCAATTTGAGAGGTTCGTCTTCCAGGTACCATGCGATCAGATTATTCCGGGCGGTTGCCAAAGGCGCCCAAGGTGAACTCGGATATTCCGTAAGAAGCTGCTGATACATCTTTGCAGCGGCCGACATATCATCGTTTCGCAGGCAGTTGCCTACCTGAAACAATATCCAGGCCCTGTCCAGGGACACGCCGGTGCTGTTCGGGTCTCTACGCTTGAGTGCTTCGGAGTAAAACATCGCTGCTTCTTTTAAGTTTCCGCTAACAAACAAAATCTCGCCAACCTCAAGAGGATTGGCAAGCTTCTCAGGATTTTTTGCCTGTGTCCGGAGCATCTGCAAAGTAGTCTCGGTTATTGGCCCGTGCTGTGGCTCAGGTTCGACTGCCTGTTCGACTTGTTCCTTCCGAACAGGCACCTGGGCTGCAGTTTCGTTAGGTTCGACCGCCGGAGGCTGTTCAGGGACAACAACAACAGGCTCCGGCGTTTGCTTTTGCGGCTCAAACTCAACCGAGCGAATTTGCTCGATTAATTTTTGAAGCTGATCTTTGCTTTTCGTGTCGTTTTGATTGTAAGCAACACTCATTTCAGCCCGCATCAATTCGAGTGCGTTGACATTATTCGGATCTATCGAAGTTATAGCGCTGCTCTGCGATAATTTCCGACCATCGCCGGCGTTAGAATTCGCACTGGCAACAGAAGTCAGAGATGTCACGAGGCGGAAAGACACAAACATAAAGCAGGCAATATAAAAATATACCCTGAAACTCAAAGATGCGGAATTTTTGAGCCGTGAGTCATAATTGTATTGTTTATTGCTGTTTTTCATTTTCACTTCCATTGACCTGAAAGAGCTAATGTCGCTTTGTCGTAATTTTTCTGCTGGTTATAAGCGGCCGCGAGCATTTTCAGGACTTGCTGTTTTTTCTGCTCTGGTAATTCCGATTCCAGAAGCTGCATACAAACCGAGACGGCCTGCTTACCCCGTTCGAGCTTTAGACATACGCCGGCCAGCTCTATTGCGACTTGTTGAGCCAAAGGACCGGGTTCGACAGCGGCGAGAATTTCGCTTAAGCCGCTGCGGGCGCTTTCAAGATTACCCCGGGCTATATGACACTGAGCAAGTTCGAAGGATATTCTCGCATTCAACTGCGAATCGGATATAAATTCGGCCCTGTCACGCAGAGAAACAATCGCCGTATCAATAAGCCCCAGCATCCGGAATATCCTGCATTTGAGCAGCAGCATTTCTACGGATTGTTCCTCCGACAATGCAACAGTACGCACCCTCTCCAGCGTATCGAGCGCCTCAACGAAATGCTCCTGTTCGATATGACCTTTCACCAGCGATGCAATTGTCTCGACATATTGCTCTCTCGAACTCTGCTCTTCAAGCGCATACTCAAACGCATCACATGCCTGCTGATATTTTCCCATCGCCAGGTTTGACCGTCCCAGCAGAAAATACGCCGAGTACAAGTTCCTGTTTTCGTCGTTTCCGGCCAAATCGAGATATCGAGTCAGCCATTTCGCCGCTTCTTCATACGCTTGCGTCTCGTACAAACTCCTGGCGGCACCAATGGCCGAAGCAGTCTTCGATTCGGCGGATAAACCAAAATTGTAAACTCTTTGATATAGCCGTGCGGCTTCGGCATTAAGACCCGCTTCCATTGTGGCATCCGCCAGACGCAAATATGCCTGCCCGTAAATTTCGACATCAGGATACTGTTCGATAAGCTGCTTCAAATCCTCACGGGCGCCGGGATAATCACGCAGAGAAGCCTTTAGTTTGCTCGAATGCAATAAAGCATACGGCGCCAGCGACATTTGTGAAAACCGATTAGCCACTAATTTGTATTCCGCTATCGCTTCTATCGATAAACCTGTTTGAGAATGCAACAGTCCCATTAAAAAATGAGCGTTGCCAATGCGCTCGTCGCTGTAAAATGTCAGCACGAATTTTTGCCACAGAGAAACAGCCTGCTCACTCAGAAAAGAAATGTGCTGCTTTAAAGATGAATATTCGGCCGGATCGTGAATTGTTACTTTCTGCCGGCCGGATTCTCCTTCTATTTCTGCCAGCAATCCGGCGCAGCCCGCTGCTGTCAGGACAATCTGCTGTGATGTTGCCGCCGGCAGATATATGCTGACCGGCCTTTGCCGAGCGGAACCTTCCGCTGAATTCGACCCGGCTGCTGCCTGGAATGACCAGTGAATATCAATATCCGCACCGGCAGCGAATTTCGCCAGTAATTCCTCAACCGGCGCTCCAAAAGAAGTTACAGACCAGCGAGGCAGACCTTCCTGGTCTTCGAGCTTTCGAATCTCGGGATCGAGCAGCCCCCTGCCGAGGTGCTCTGAGCCGGAACTCAGGAACCTCCGCAGCTCAGCCTCGTTTAAATTTCTAAATGGATCCGAGGAGGCCGTGGGTTTTCCCCATAAATCACCGGGAAGGTCCGAATCGGTGCTGCTCAACATAAGAATTTGCCGTGTCAGGCATTCAGCGACGAGAAAAGAACAATCGCATTCGAATGACAACGCCCAGTCATCGTCGAAGTCAACCGCCTTTATTAAAGCAATCGTGTTATAAGCCCTGGTTCTTGCTCTGAGGAATCGTTTTCTTTGTATTTCGAGAAGGCATAGATGATAATTGGCCACTATCCTGACAACGGGCGAACGACTCTGACAGGCCATTGCCAATAAACGGCTCGCCTGTTCGAAATCATTGACCTGCTTTGCACATAAAGCCATTTTAAGCTGAAAATAATCTGTTAGTAGCTCCTCACCTGCCGGAAGGGCCTCGCGAAGTGCATTATAAGCGGCGAAAGCCTTGTCATATTCCTTTTGAAGCACATAGTTACGAGCGACTTTCAAAGAAAGCGGTTGTGTTGGCAAAAGCATAGGTTCCGATTTATGAATGTGTACTGACGTTACTTGTCCGGAATCGGAAACAGACGGACTGGAAATGGATTGTTGCTGTGCGGGCTGCATCGGCTGATCGGCGGGAATTGACGCTGAGCCGGCAACGGATCCCGAGGGAGATTTAAACATAACGTACAGAAGCATCGATACGACAGCAAGAATACTGACGGCAAGAATTTTCTGAAGTCTTGAAAAACGTTGAAATGTAAACTGTCTCAATCCTTGTGGAGCCTGTTGATCGACCGCAGACTGGACAACCGGCATCTGGCGTGAGGACTCTTCCAGAAGGTTATAAAAATCCTCATCGCCGGCGAAAAGCTCGTACTCTGAAAGCTCCTGATGGATACCGAAATCCGATTGTTTAATATCGGACTTAAGCTCCTCTTCATGAGCTTCATCTGTAAATATTTCGCTGTCTGAAGGCACCTCGGAATTAATACCTTCATCTTGAACATCTTTTTGTTCTTCTGCCGCCATAGTTTTCAACTTCGCCCTTAAGCCTGAAACAGGCAAATACGGACCGGTCCATAAATAAAAGGGCGCATTTCACAACCTGTTATCGAAAGAACTGCAATAACTGTGCCAGCCTTTGGATAAGCGGGGAATAAGGGGGGTTTCAGGGCATATAACACAAAAAATTATTCTATCACATAAAATCAGAATATTTGTTTCGAAATGTAATGTCAGGATTTTAGACGAACCGGAAGATTTTCAGACAACAACCGAAATGCCCTAAGATCATCAATGGGCCGCTACAGGCTTAGACAATGATGAGGCTGTAAAATCACTTTGCCCTGTTTCAATAACTGCGGCACCCTTTTCAATAGAAGAATTCTTTTCAATTTTATACTGTTTGACCTTAGCATAAAGAGTAGCCCTGGTTATACCAAGAAGAGCCGCAGCTCTTGTTTTTTGCCAGCCTGTTTCCTGCAAAGCCCTTGAAATCAGCTCACGCTCTGCTTTCGCTAAGGAAAAGCCTTTGATAAGATTAGCTTTCGGGCTATTCGATACCTGACCGCATTCGGATGGATCTATTACAATCCCGCTTAGTCCTATCTTGTCCGTTGTCTCCAGCAGAATAGCTCGTTCGATCACGTTACTAAGCTCACGAACGTTGCCGGGCCAGTCGTGTTTTTCCAACGCTTCAATTGCCAATTGGGTCAAAGATGTTATCTTGTCTCGCTTTTCCGGACAGATAGTCGATGTCTCAAGAAAGTACTCAGCCAGCAGCCGAATGTCTTGCATTCGATCAGGCGATCTTAAGGGAGCAAGGGTTATGGGACTAACGTTCAGGCGATAATAAAGATCACGGCGAAAACGATTGGCCCGTACTTCATCATTGAGAATACGATTGCTCGATGCCATTATGCTTGCGTTACAGACGATATTTTTGACGCCTCCGACTTTTCGGAAAGTCTTTTCCTGCAGCACGCGCAGTAGTTTGGCCTGCAAATCTATCGGCATCTCGGAAATTTCATCGAGCAGGAGCGTACCGGATCCTGCCAGCTCCAAAAGCCCCGTCTTCTCGTTATCGGCCCCTGTAAAGGAACCTTTGGCATGACCGAAAAGCTCACTTTCCAGCAGATTTGCCGTTAATGCAGCACAATTTACCGCAACAAACTGCTCTTTGGGATGTCGCAGGGAATGAATCGCCCTTGCTACTACTTCTTTGCCGGTACCTGTTTCTCCGACAATCAAAATCGGATTGCATCGGCTGGAAGCAACAAGTTTGGTCATCTTGAGGGTGTTGACAGTCGCACAACTTTTGCCGACCATAGACACAGAAGCTGCCAGGTCTTCAGCAAAAAAACGACTCTTGTCTTTTTTATTACCGGACTCCATACTTACTTTTTCACCCTGTGTATTCCGGTCCGTAGTACTTAACTTTTGCTTAACTCTGCTAATAATATGCTCCAGCCTGTTATAATCCTGCTTGCCCTGCAAATAATCATAAGCCCCCATCCGTTTGAATTGTTCCGATAACTCAATGTCACTGTCATCGCACCCAATCACCACAACCGCAGCACCGACCGAATTTTTATCGGCCTTTTTCAGGAATTCACAAACATGGCTCGGATTAAACCGATGGTCGAAAAGAATCAGATTCGGATTGACCGTTTTAACAATATCCAGAGCATCGTTAAGGTCATCCGCCCCAAAAACTTCCCGGCTGTATTTCTGAGCAAGCTGCTGTACCTCGGGGTCTCTGCTCACTGCTACAATTATAGGTAAAGTTGTCCGTTCCAAAGATATAAGCGTCACCTCTGAATCTGATTATTTATACGGGTATGCCAGTCAAATATGTGGTCAACCCAAAGCCATAAATCGACAGAGAGTCGGAAACAACTTTAATCTTTTTATGGGACGGCCCAATAATGTCACTTGTTCTGCCGGTCTAAAATGCTAATTGAAATTATGCTATGATTTTATAGGACATCCCATACCTGATTCGGTGAAAACCATATTCAGGAAATACGATATGAAAGAAGTAAAACTCACAATAAGATAGCAACGTTTCTTATGGGACGTCACGCCGAGAATCAATGCCGCAAAACCAGCCAAAGAAACTGCCCAATATGACAACCGGACTGAGACGGCGAAATTTTCCGGCTATAGGAAGATTTATCCTATAAAAAAATTATTGCATAAACCGGTTTCGAGATTCTTACATTTTTTAAATCTCCTTAACGTTCTTTTTGACAAGGTGTTGTGATTAACAGAATGGCCGGCAATTCCACTGTGGCACAACGATTGCTCCTTTATGCCGTTTGGTATTTTAGTGCCGTTTGGTTGAAATAAGAATATTGAAAGAAAGTTCATAAAGAAAAGGCGGTAAAAAGTTATGGATTCATCATCAGCTATCAACTCTGCAAGCGATATTCAGATGAATTATATGAAGCTTCTGATAACGCAACTGCAAAATCAGAATCCGCTCGAACCGATGGACAATAACGATATGGCTTCACAGCTGGCCCAGTTTTCACAACTGCAGCAGCTCGAAACTATGAATTCAAGCTTCGCAGATGTTCTTTCAGCCACCGAACGCAACTACGCCAACTCTATAATAGGCAGGGAAATTTCATTCGCATCGGAAAACGAGGCCGGAACACAGGAAATAACCAGCGGTATAGTCGAGGAAGTTATAAATAACATAGACGGTAAGACAGTGTTGGTCGCAGGGAATAATACCATCACTTTAGAAGATGTAATATCAGTTAGAAACTAATTCGGAATTAAAAGTATAAATATAAGGAGAAACAAAAATGAGTTTTGCATTGTCAGCGGGAGTTACTGGATTACAAGCCCACCAGAAAATGCTTGATATAGCAGGTAACAACCTGGCCAATGTCAATACGACCGCCTTTAAATCAAGCAGAATAACTTTTTCGGAGCTGCTGAACGAGACAATCAAAAAAGCGTCTCAGCCAACATCCAGCGTCGGCGGTACCAACCCGCAACAAATAGGCAGCGGTGTGGGAATATCCGGAATATCCCCAAACATGTCACAGGGTAATATCATAAATACCGGCAATCCCCTGGACCTTGCCGTGGAAGGTGAGGGTTATTTTGTCTTGAGTGACGGCCAGCAAAACGTTTACACTCGCGGTGGTTCCTTCGCAGTCGATGCCGATTCGAACCTGGTCGATCCCGCCACAGGTTATCACTTACAGCGAATCGGCTCGGAAGGTGAAATCGACGGTTTCCAGCTTCCCGGCACAAGCGAGATTCACGTGCCCTACGACGTAGCAATGCCGGCAACAGCTACATCGGAAATAATAGTATCCGGCAACCTCAGCGCCGATGCAAGCAGTCCTGTATTACAAACACAGGTATTAACTTCTAATTTAGGTTATACATACAACAACGGCACTGCGGCTACAGATACGACCTTAATCGCTGACGTCGACCAATGCAATGGAGCATTTGTTCCGGGTACATTTACCATCAGTGGCTATGATAAGGACGGCACGGATTTCGACACAGGTCTCACCCTGGCGGTTGACGGAACCACTACCGTAGGAGACCTTGTTACTCATTTAAACACCAATGTTCTTGACGGATCGACAGCTTCTCTGGTCAATGGGCAAATCCGGATAACCGATGATACCGGCGGCTACAGCAAAACAGATATGTCCTTGTCATATAGTAATAATTCGCTGACGACGCCGGCGTATTTCGAGATATCAACCGTTGGCGGAGAGGAATCAAAGAGCATTAACATTACGGTTTTCGATTCCCAGGGCGGCAAGCACGTTCTTTCCGGCGCGTTTGTCCGAACGGACACTCCCAACACATGGGACATGGTACTGACAACTATCACCGGAGACATCAATCAGATAAATATGGCAAACCGGCGCATCGAAGATATATCCTTCGACGCCAACGACGGTTCTTATGCCGGTTTAAGCGGCACGGATACATCCGATTTTGTGATAACCTTCGGACATGATACATCGAGCCCACAGACCATCCAGTTAAATATGGGTACGCAGGGCAAGCTCGATGGCCTGACACAGTTTGCCGGAAACTCGACCGCAGTAGCAAGAGAACAGGATGGTTATGAAGCGGGCAGACTTTCGACGGTCTCGGTCAATAACGAAGGCATACTAATCGGTGCGTTCTCGAACGGCATCAAGAAAAATATCGCAACCTTAGAGATAGCGTTATTCCAGAACACATCGGGTCTGGAGCGCATCGGCAACGGATACTACACTCCTTCGGCCAACTCGGGTGAGGCCATAGCCACGCAGGCAATGACCGGCGGTGCAGGCTCAATCCACGGCGGAGCACTGGAAAAATCGAATGCTGATGTTGCAACCGAGTTCGTCAATATGATCCAGGCCCAGAACGGCTTCCAGGCCAACGCCAGAACAATCAGGGTTGCTAACGACATACTGCGGGAACTGACCAGCCTAATTAGATAATAACTTCGGAACAGTAAGATGGTAACCGAATCTTTAATAAGCACAGGAATGAACGCTGTATTTCTGGCACTAACGCCAATAGAGCGGTGGCATGCCGCCCGTCAGCTTGACAGCGCATCGGCAGATCAGCGTTTGTTTATTATTTCGAGCGTGGTTGCCATAATTATCTTAACCGTGCTGTTTATCGCAGCAAGCTACAGGCACAAAGCCAAAGAACATAATATCGTCAGCAGAGCATTTTCTATATATGCCCAAAGAATGGGTCTGAGCCGGCTCGAACACCAAATCCTGCTGGATATCGCGGACAGAACGAAACTAAAAAGAATCGAATCGGTCTTTACTATGGTCACTGCTTTTGAGCGTGGAGCAGCCGAATTGACAAAAGACGTCCTCGCCCACCGGGGAGCCAGGGCAAGCAAAAATCTAAGCGCTCAGTTGTCTGTCCTTCGCGAAAAGCTCGGCTTTGAGAAAAGACGCTCAACCATGTTAACAACATCGAATAAACCCAGCAGCAAACAAATTCCTGCAGGCAAACAACTTCATATAACTCGCCCCAGTGCAGACGATCCAACAAGTATCGATTCCACCGTCATAGAAAACAATGATGTAGAACTAACCGTGAAGCTAAATGAGTCTTTGGAAAGCAAACCCGGAGAACTCTGGTCGGTTCGTTATAATTTCGGCGCATCGGTCTGGGAATTCGAGACTTCTTCGATAAGCTGCTACGGCAACATTTTGGTCCTTAATCACAGCGATAATATTCGATTCATCAATCGCCGGCGTTTTTTGCGGGTCCCGGCAAACAAACCGACCTTCATAGCACGATTTCCCTTCGCTCGAACGCTTCAATCAGGAAATGGCAGCGACAGAGGACCCACTAATATCTCCGAAAGCAGTTGGGGGCCGCCGGAATTCGTGCCGGCAACTGTTACCGAACTGGCCGGTCCGGGTCTGCGGGTGGAAGCACCGCTGGACGTAAAGGTGGGCGATAGAGTGATTGTGATATTGAAGCTAAGCGAAGAAGAGCAGCAAAAACCAAATTCGCAAATAATCGGCAAAACCACCCCGGGAAAGATCGTCGAAGATATCGGCCAGGTCAGACACACAAAAAAAATAAAGGACGGTTTTTCAATAGCGGTTGAATTGACAGGGCTCAGCGATCCGAACATTAACGAGCTGGTTCGTGAGACTAACGCGGCCTCCCTGCAAACCAGAGCCAAAAATCATGCCGCTCAAGTCTTTATCGACGGTAATGAGATAACGCCGGAGAAACCGGAGCCGGCTGTATTACAGGGAGTTTGAAATGTCAGCAATTACAGATCAGGTAAGTACAAGTATTGAAGCCTTAACGCAGGAATTCAATATCATTGCGCACAACCTGGCCAATGTAAGCACAGTCGGATTCAAGAGGCGATGCAACGCGTTTTCAAAATCCCTCGAGGCACAGGATCCTGAGTCGTATTCGCCGGGAACTATCGATTTGAACTCGGTCTTCGATTTCTCGCAGGGCAGCATCGCCGAGACTTCAAGGCCGCTGGATTTCGCCCTGCATGGAAAAGGATTCTTTGTGATAGAAACTCCCGAAGGGCCGCGTTATACACGCAACGGAACCTTCAGTACTAATCAAAACAGCCAAATTGTCGATTCGCTGGGTCGAATCGTGGCAGGACAGGCCGGCCCAATCACGATACCGGGCAACATTGGAATCTCGCAATTAAACGTATCGGACGACGGAACTATCAGTGTCGGCGAAACGGCAATCGGAAAATTCAGACTGGTTGATTTCAACGATAACGAAAACGAATTAATACCCACCGGCGATAGCTGCTATCTGATGCCGGATCCGAACATACAACCGGTCGAAGCACAAAATATAATCGTTAAGCAGGGATACCAGGAAGCATCCAACGTTCAAATTATCGACGAGCTGGTGGACATGATACTGGTTACCAGACTTTACGAAGCGAATATGGATTCCATTACAGCAGAACAGCAGGCATCAAGCGGTCTTATGAGCGTAGCAATGGGCTAAAGAAGCCACAAAGATATTAGGAGAATAAAATTATGTTGAGAGCATTTTCCACCGCAGCAACCGGAATGACGGGCCAGCAGACGATGGTGGATACAATCGCTAACAACCTGGCCAACGTCAATACTACAGGTTTCAAGCGAAGCCAGATAAACTTTCAGGATTTGCTTTATGTCACAATGGAGGAGCCCGGCACGGAAGTAGCCTCCGGCATTAATTCACCCACCGGCCTGGAAATAGGCAGCGGAGTCCGTGCCGCAGCAACGGTTAAAGTATTCAGCGCCGGCGAGCTTGAGAATACCTCCCGGCCTCTCGACATAGCTATTGCAGGTGACGGCTTTCTTCAGGTGACCATGCCGAACGGGGATTTACGCTACACTCGTGACGGCTCTCTGATGACAAACGCCAACGGAGAATTAGTTACTTCCAACGGATACGCTATAGAGCCGGCCATCAGCGTTCCAATAGATGCTACTTCCGTGAGTATCGAAAAAGACGGTGGTGTTAATATTACCGATTCTTCCGGAACTCAATCCGTTATAGGCACGATTCAACTGGCGCGCTTTCCGAATCCATCCGGCCTCTCAAACGAAGGCGGAAACCTGCTGGCAGAAACTATGGCAAGCGGCACGCCCACAACCGGCACACCGGGAGAAAATGGTTTCGGCACGTTCCAGGCGGGATTTTTGGAAAAATCCAACGTGCAAATGGTAACCGAACTGGTCAACCTTATAACCGCACAAAGAGCGTACGAGATCAACTCGCGGGCGATAAGAGCGGGCGACGATATGCTTCGAACGGCAAATGGTATCGTTAGGTAGGTCCCATTATGAGCGAAAATAACAGAGCAAAAGTAATAAGGCACAAGAGCATAAGAATATTTATAGCTTGTTTGGTTATGACTTCTTCTCTTTTATGCCAGGCATTGGCAAATAACAAAACTGATGAATTACAGACAGATTCTGGCTTAAAAGTTTATATGCCGAGAGAAGTTACTATCAAGCACAGCAACCTCAAGCTGGGCCAGGTCAGCATCATTCAGGGCAGCGAACCTATCGTGGCCAAAGCGAGCGAAATCGCATTAGGACGGATTTCCGTGCCGGGCCAGAAGATCGTTATCAATAGGCCGATGGTTCTTAGCAGACTGGCAAGCAACGGAATTCCCGCATCTAAAGTAACATTAACCGGCTCGGAAAAGATAACAGTAACACAGCAAAACCAGACTATCAGCAGCAGTGAATTTGTTTCATTGGCGAATTCATCTTTACAAAAGAGTCCGATCGGTAATTCAGCATGTAAATGGACCCTGATACGCAAGCCCAAGGATTTTGTCGTCCCGGCAGGAAGCAAGGACATAAAATTATCTCCTCGACTGGTACGAACCGGCGTTAGACACCAGGCAAGAGTTGAGATAGCCGTGCTTTCCGGAAGCAACAAGATCGGCGTACGTCAAGTGACTTTCGCACTGATATATGATAGTCGACGAGCAATCACAAAAGCAGATATTCCGACAGGCGGCATCATAAGTCCTGATAACATAAAGATAGAAAAGATTCAATCGAACATTCCCGAGCCTTCTAACTGGAGGCCTCCTTACGGCCTAACTACCAAAAAACGGCTGCCGGCCAATACGGTGCTTCGTCCAAATATGTTAAGATCAATCGAATCTCCAATTCTTGTTAAACGTAATCAAAATGTTGTTATTCGTATCGAAAGGCCCGGATTTTTGATTACCGCTTCCGGAAAAACCATGCAGGACGGCAAGGCCGGTGAATATATAAAAGTCCGAAATATGGATTCGCAACGGATAATCATGGCCAGGATCAGCGAAGACGGCAGCGTCGAACCTGTGTTATAGAGAATACATACTGCTATTAATGAAAACCGACAAAAGGAGAAACAATGAACAATAAAACATTATTATTGCTTGTCTTAACGGCCTTGATATTGCTCTCAACCACATGCTCACAAGCAGGATCTATTTGGGCCAAGAGAGACAAGAATATGAGAGCCGTATACGCTGACGATGTCGCTCGCCAAATAGGTGATGTCCTGACCATTACAATCACCGAAAACAGCAAAGTCGATAACAAGGCCAAAAGAGATATGAAAAAGGAAACCGACCGCTCGACTATTTTCAACGGTGACCTTGGCGGCTTCGCAGACCTCGGTGAATTCGGCATGTCAGCCGAATCGGACAATGAGCTGAAAAGCAAGGCCGATTACAAGGATGAAAGAAAGTTCGCAGACAACATTACCGTAGTCGTAATAGATATTCTGCCGAACCGTAACCTTGTGGTTTTGGGGACTCGTAATCGCGATATTTCAGGTGACATACAAACTATCGAAGTAAGCGGCATAGTCAGGCCAAGTGATATATCGTTTGATAACAAGGTTAAAAGCGAGCGTGTTGCGGACTTTCGTATCGTATCCAAGAACGGCGGAGTGTCGGCACCGTACACGAAACCGGGCTGGCTCGGCGGCATATTAAATATTGTCTGGCCGTTCTAATTGCATGATATAGACAGATTTAATTTTATCAGAGCGATAACTTATGAAATCAAAAATGACCATACGAGCCAAAACGCAAAAGGGCATAATAGTACTAACGATTTGTTCATTGCTGGTTTGTATTTCTTTGCCAGGCATTGGACATTGCGAGCGAATAAAGGATATCGTTGATATTCAAGGTATTCGCAGCAATCCGATCACAGGTGTAGGGCTGGTAATCGGACTGGCCGGCACCGGCGATACAACAACGCTTTCGCGACAAATGCTGACGAATTTATTGAGGGACTCAGGCCTCGTTCTAACGCCGACCGACCTGACCGGCGGTAACATCGCCGTGGTCTGGGTAACGGCGGAGCTTGGGCCCTTTGCTCGCCAGGGTTCACGAATCGATGTTGATGCCGCGGCGATAGGAGATGCCAAAAGTCTACAGGGCGGAAAGCTATTGCCGACTCCCCTCAAAGGCCTTGATGGTCAGGTTTACGCCGTGGCCGAGGGGGGTATTTCAATCGGCGGCTGGACGGCGGCCGGCGAAAAAGCCTCGGTCACAAAGAACCACCAGACAATCGGACGAATTCCCGGCGGCGCGACAGTTGAAAAAGAAGAAATAGCTACTTTTGTCGAACACATCGCCGGCAAGAGAATAATTACACTGAATCTCAGAAACGTCGATTTTTCAACCGCAAGGCAAGTAAGCCAGGCCATCAACGAGGACTATCCAGAGAGTGCCGTGGTCGTTGACGCCGGCACTATTCAAGTTAAGGTGCCCGACAAGATTCTACAGCAGGACATAGTCGGCTTTATTGACGATATTACAAAGCCACAAGTCGAGGTCGATGCTCCTGCAGTAGTCGTTATCAATGAGCGTACAGGCACCATCGTTGTCGGCGAAAATGTCGGCATATCTGCCGTGGCAATTTCCCAGGGTAGTCTCGTTGTCAAGATCAAAGAAAGCGAAATCGTTTCTCAGCCGGTCGCCCCTTTCTCAGATTCGGGCACAACGGAAATAGTCCAGGATACGAAAATAGGAGTCGAGGAACAGCAGGCTTATTTGATTCCCGTATCCCGGTCGGTCACCGTCTCGGAACTGGCCAAAAGCATAAATGCCATAGGGGCAACTCCGACGGACCTGATAGCGATATTCAATGCGCTGAAAAAGGCCGGCGCCCTCCAGGCAAGGCTGATAATAATGTAGGAGCAGTTTCATGGACAGCACCAAATTGATATTAACCGAACCTGTATCGCCGCCGGCACCGATGGAGCATCTGCAACAATCGGGACTTAAAAACCTCTCAGACGAGAAAAAAAAGCAAATAGCAAAAGATTTCGAGTCCGTCCTGATAAATAAGATGCTGGATGAAATGAAGAATTCTATCGGGAGCTGGGGTTTTGAAAAGGACGGGCCTTCCAATCAGGTACAGGGAATATTCTGGATGTATCTCGCCCGCGATATGGCAAATAACGGCGGCATGGGATTATGGAAGGATATATACCAATTTCTTAACAACGCCGACAAGGCGAATCCGGCAGGAAAGTCACTGGATGGGCAAATATGAAAGCGGCGATAGCTCCAATAGAAGATAAAGTCGACCGGTTGCTGGTTTGTTTGGATCGTGATGCCCAGCATATGCATGAAAGCCTGCAGCAGTTGGACGAAATGCGCAGATTGGTTATCAAACGCGACGAAGCCGCCCTCGGCAAACTGCTTGAGAATATCCAGGACGCCTCCGACGGTTACAGGAATCATGAATTAAATCGAAAATCAATACGAAAGGAACTGGCAGATAGTCTTGGCTGCGACGTCAAGCAAATGACTTTATCAGCACTCCAGGAATGCCTGCCGGAAGCACAAAAAGACCGGGTCACTCAGATGAAAACAAAGCTGAGATCACTGAGCACGGAGCTAAGGAAAGAATATGTGAGCACCGCTTTGCTCTTATCAGAATGCACCAGATTCAACAACATGCTTTTGAAAAGTATCTTCGGTCTTGGAAAGACAGAATCGGTGCAATACAAATCGAATGGTGAAACCAGACGGCATATTGATACTGCCTTTGTAAATTTACAGATTTAAGGGCCATCATCTCGCTTCTGTTGAACTTGAGACAAACAAATGCGAACCTGAAAGCCCGAGGATCTGAATTAAACGGATATAAGAAATGGATAGTTTTGGTATAGGGATCAGTGGCCTTAATGCAGCCCAAAAGGCTTTTGACGTAATCGGCAATAATATTGCCAATGCAGCAACTGAAGGCTATCACCGTCAGAGGCTGAATCTAACTCCCGCTTATTTGTCACAAGTTGACAACATTCTTCTGGGAGGAGGTGTCGATATAGGCGGAATTACCAGGATGATCGACGGCTTTCTGCAAAAAGAGATTTTCCGGCAGCAGTCTTCGTTAGAGCAGGTCTCACAGGAACTTGGCATGCTGCGTACGGTTGAAAGCTCATTCGGCGAGCTTTCGGACAGCAGCGGCTTGAGTACGGCTCTGGATGATTTTTTCATCGCGTTGCAGGACCTTAGCGCCCATCCGGCGGAAACTATCTGGCAAAATCAGGCTGTCTCCGCAGCTCAGAATCTGGCTGTTAAATTTAACACTCTCGGACAATTTCTGACAACACTGGATAACCAGATTTCTCTGGAAGCAGAGAATGTAATGAATCAGATTAATATTCTGACCGAGGAAATAGCCGAACTCAACCACAACATACAAAGGCAGGAAATAAGAGGTGGTCAGGCCAATAATCTAAGAGACCAAAGAGACCAGTGCATATCCAGACTTTCCAAACTAATCGGTATAGAAGTTGAGCCAAGAGACCATGGTATAGTAGACATCAGTGCAAGCGGCAAACCAATAGTGGTAAATACCTCCGCTTTTGAAATGGAAGTGGGCTTAACAGAAAATTTCGACCTGGGTATTACTGTTGTCGGTGAGTCGAATTATCGTACAGATTTCCAAGGCGGACGGCTTGGGGCATTATTATCACTAAAAAACGACCTTATCACCGGAATTCATGACGATCTGGACAATCTGGCAAACGCGATAATACAGCAGATAAATCAATATCATGTCCAGGGAATCGGCTCGGAAGGCTCATTTACCGAGCTGACCGGCTTCTCGATGAACAGTGATAATCTGGCTGATTTTGTTCCCCCTGTTATCGACGGCAGTATATACATCCGGGTTACCAATACGAGCACCGGACAGGTTACACGAACCGAGGTTGCGATTGACGCATCTACAGATTCATTAACCAGCGTAGCCGCTGATATTACCGCCATCACAGGGCTGTCCGCTTCCGTCTATGATTCTAAGCTCCATATACAAGCTGATACGGACTATAAGTTTGATTTCCTGCCCTGTGTACTCCCGAGCCCGACAAACAGCGATTTTTCCGGGGCGACATCGCCGCCGGCCGTATCAGTATCGGGAATTTATACCGGCACAAAAAACCAAACCTTTACTTTTACGGTTTCAGGCACCGATTCGGTCGGAAACGGCTCGTTGCAAATTACCGTGACAGATGGTGACGGAAATACGGTCACCACACTTAACGTCGGTTCGGGTTACGCAGCCGAGGACAGGCTTGACATCGGCAACGGAATAAAAATAGCCCTTGGCACCGGCGACCTGGCCGACGGAAATACTTTTGAAGTCGATGCTTTCGCCGATACGGATACATCGGGATTGCTTGCTACGGCCGGAATCAATGCCTTTTTTTCCGGCAACAACGCTATGAACATGGGGGTTTGTTCGAAAATTACCGACGAGCCGGGATTTATTGCCGCAGCTCTCGGAGCCGATGCAACAGACAACAATAACGCATTACGAATGGCTGATCTACGAAACCAGCCTGTAACCGATTTAGACGATTTGACCCCCGGTGAGTATTATCGACGCCTGTTCACAGATATCGGACAGAAAGTCTCTTTCAGACAAACACACCAGGAAAATACAGAAGTGTTGCTCTTAAACCTTACCAATCAGCAGAGCGAAATGAGCGGCGTTAATATTAACGATGAAGCCGCGCGCATGTTAATTTTCGAGCAGATGTTCAAAGCAATGTCCAAGTATCTGAGCACAATTCAATCGACGCTCACAACTGTCATGGAAATTATATAAGAAATGAGTGGAACGCTTAACAGTATTTATAATAACGTAAGTTACGCTTTGTACATACATTCGGTCGAAATGGCCCGGCTCCAGGAACAAACAACTACCGGCTCACGGATAAATCGGCCTTCTGACGATACTTTCAGCTCATATCGTGTAGCGACTCTCAATTCTCAGCAAATGTCTCTGGAAAATTATGTCAACAACCTCTCGACAATCGTCAGCACATTGGAGCTCTCCTCAAGCGTCATCCAGGACATAGAATCAGTCATTACGGAGACTAAAGTACGTTTGACACAGGTGATTGGCGGAATCTACCAGGAAGATACCAGAGAACGAGCCGCAGAAGGAATCAATGACCTGTTAGAGCAAGTAGTATCACTTGCCAATACAAAACACATGGAACAATACCTGTTCGGGGGCAACAATACTACATCGGCACCATATCTCGCAGAACGTACTAATGGGGAAATCACCAGCGTAACTTACCAGGGTAGCCTTGAGAATCGAGAAATAGAAGTAGCTCCCGGCGTAAAATCATCGGCTGTTCATGTTGGTTACGATATCTTCCACTCGGCGGACCGCAATGAATCGGTTTTTCTGGGAGATACGGGCGCCAAAGCCGGCACCGGAACCTCAAATATTCAGGGCGACACATGGCTGACAGTTACCGGTACGGCCGGCAATTATGACCTTTCTATCGATGATGGCCTGAGCACTTTTAATACCGACGGTACGGATACCAATCTGGCGATAACCGACTCGACGACAGGAAAAATCCTTTATGTCGATACTACTGAAATAACCGGTCCCGGAGTAGAGCTGGTAAGCACGCCGGGAACTTATGATTTATTCAATACTCTTATCGGCATCCGGGATATGTTGAGAAATGAAAGAGGGCTTACGGGCGCCCAATTGCGAGAGCTCCAGGATAATTCTCTTAAAGCGCTGGAAGAGATAAACCAACTTATTGTGCAGGCCGAAGTTGCCGTCGGCACGAAAATCGGCTTTCTGGATAATCTGCAAGGCAGTCTGAAGAAGCTGAAGTACGACGCCGAGGACGAAGCGACTCTTCTACAGGAAGCCGATATCGCCCAAATAGCCATAGACCTTTCCAGGCGTGAAGTCCTGTATCAAATGTCGCTGTCAGTAGCAGGAAAACTCATGTCCGTAACGCTGCTGGATTTTCTCAGATAGCCACAGGGACGAAATTCGAAAAAAGGTATGTTCTTGAACAACATAAGTGTTTGATATTTATACAGATTTCATGGGGGATACCGCCAAATTGCACAAATCCACTAATACTGTCTTACGGCACGGAATTTGCACATAAAACAATCAAGGCTCCGGCTACTTTTGTGAGCAAAATCCGCTTCGCTGGACTTTTTAGGAGTAAAACAAATGACACAGGGACCAGATTCGAATCCGCATGGCGGACAGGCACAAAACAATCCATTCGAAAACATAAATCATTACGAGAGGGGTCTGCAATTAGCCGAAGTCGGCAGATACCAGGACGCCCTTGTCTGCATGCAAAAGCATCTTTGCAAAACACCGGATGATGCAGAGGTCCTGAATGATACGGGGGCAATTCTACATTGCCTCGGTCGCTCGAAAGAAGCAATCGACTATTTTGTCAAAGCCCAAAGATTGCGGAACGACTCGGCTGAGATAATCTGGAATCTGGCCGAAGCATATCTTGCTACCGGCAGAGCAACCGAAGCCATGCAGTTTTTCGATAAAATGGAGGAAATGGGCGTGCTGAATGCCGATGTCCTGAACAGAACAGCCAGCGTATTTTTGAATCAGAACAATAAGGCAGATGGCCTCGAGATGCTCTTTCGCTCACTACGCATTAGCCCCAACCAGGAAATCCTTCAGCCAATGATTCAGGTGATTCGCTCTAAGAGGCCTAAGGTGGCCTTTTTCTGCGGCGGCGACGGCATGACATTTCTCAATGACATCATCGAGTTTACAAAGCACCGTTTCGAAGTACGCCTTTTTGATGGCCGGACAAAAGAAGAACTATACGAACTGATGAAATGGAGCGATATTTCATGGTTCGAGTGGTGTACTAATTTTGCGGTCATTGGCTCAAAACAACCCAAAGTTTGCAAAAATATTATCAGGCTGCATCGCTACGAAGCATATGAGCAATGGCCCCAGCTCGTGAACTGGACCAATGTCGACACCCTCGTCACTGTCGGTAACAGCTTCGTTAAAGATGCCCTGCTCCGCAAGGTACCATACATCGAAAGCCAAACACCAATCTCTATCATACCGAACGGCGTAAACCTCGAAAAATTTACTTTTACCAATCGCCCTCGCGGCAAAAATATCGCCTTTCTGTCCAATCTGAGAATGGTCAAGAATCCCGCTTTCGTGCTGCAATGTATGCAGAAGCTGCACTATATGGATCCCGAGTATCGCCTGTTTTTCGGCGGGCTTTTTCAGGATGAAACCCTTGAGCAATATTTAAGGCATATGGTCGGCGTTCTTGGTCTTCGTGAAGTGGTGTTCTTTGACGGCCCACAGGAAGACGTCAGATCCTGGCTCGAAGATAAACACTATATCGTTTCGACAAGTCTCATCGAAAGCCAGGGCATGGGACTGGCCGAAGCAATGGCCTGCGGCTTAAAACCGGTAATTCACAACTTCCCGGGAGCAGACCAAATCTTCCCGTCAGAATATTTATACAATATTGCCGAAGAATTCTGCCAGCATATTCTCTCTGAGCAATACGAACCACAGACGTATCGCAGATTCGTCGAAGAAAATTATGCTCTGAAAGACCAGTTGCCTAAAATCAATAACATTTTCACTAAACTCGAAGCCGATATAGATGCACAACAATCAGGAACACTGCTAAACGAGAACCTGCAAAACCTTAATTCCCAAATAGCTGATTTGTCCGCAGGATCCGACCTTTCGGCCCTCGAGAACAATCTGATTGTATAAATTTAAGCTGCGTTGATAAAAAAGAAACTTTTTGAATGACAGAAAACTACAAGAAAAAACCCGGTCCGGTTGTAAGCGTGATTGTCCCGACATATAACCGGCCTAAATATCTCCCTCAGGCTCTGGCCAGCGTTTTGCAGCAGAGCTATAGAAATATCCAGGTCATTGTAATCAATGACGGCGGTGAAGATGTCAGCGATATAATCAATTCGTTTCGCGATTCGCGGCTGAAATTTATAAATCGAAAAGAAAATCGGGGCAAGCCATATTCCCTCAACGAGGCATTAAATCAGGCGGACGGCAAATATGTAGCCTATCTCGATGATGATGACATATATTATCCCAATCACATAGAAACGCTGGTCAATTCTTTGGAATCCAAAACAGACTGCCAGGTCGCGTACAGCGACTTCTACAAAACATATTGCAGAGTTACTTCGGACGGCAGCCGACAGGTTCTAAGCAAAGTCGTGGATGTCAGCCGTGACTTCGACCGTTTTTTTATGCTGCTGTTCAATCACGTCCTGCATGTAAGCCTTATGCACGGACGGGATCTGATTGAAAAAACTGGGCCTTATAACGAGCAGATAAACGTTTTGATTGACTGGGACATAACTCGCCGGCTGGCTTTCTTTTCAGATTTTCACCACATATGTGAGATCACCGGCGAATACTTCCATCCCGAAGGTGAATCCGACAGGATATCAGTTCAGCAACGCAAGGATAAGAATGAGTACCTCAGAAACGTTCTGACAATACGAACTACAAGGCCCCCTAAACCCTGGCCGAAGATGTCGGACTTGTCTATCATTTTTCTCACAGACCGGCTCGACATGCAGGCAGGAAAAACCATTAATTCTATCTGGCGGCATACTTTTTATCCCTACAGGCTTTACCTGCCGCTATCCGAATCCGATATTAACCGGCTAAACTCTGAAATGCCGAATTTAATCTCGGTGCCCATCAATCCATCTTCTTCACAAACCCGGCACATAGATGCAGTGCTGGAAAGATGCGACAGCGAATATATCGCAATGGTTACAAGCGGCTTTCCAATAAATGATATGTGGATAGAGAATCCGCTTTATGCTCTGATGAACAATCGCCAGAGCCGCCGGGCGTATGAGTCGGAAGGATCAACGGATGAAATTTGGGCCGCAGTAGTTACGAAAGACGATTTACAGCTCGCCCGGAAAAACTTTCCGAATTTACCAGTGAGAGAATCTCTACAGGCAGCAGGAATTGTCCTAAAACATCCCAATGTCGAAGAGTTGCCCTTCCAGTTCGATAATCTACTTCAACAAGCCTTCTCAGCAGAAAAAGATAAGAATTTCTCACAAGCGGGCCAAATTTTCGAATATATTGCCGAACATCACCGGAACGAGCTTTGGATGAAGAGGCTGGCGGCAAAGGCTTTTTTCAAAGCGGCAAATTATACCCGGGCAGCCGAACTGAATCATAATATTAATCAGCAACAACCAACTGTGGATACTCTTTTGTTAGAATCAAAGATAAAGCGTGAAAAAGAGGATTTTAATTCGGCAATTGAACTACTCAAAACGGCAGAACAAATACTTGAAAATCCTATCCGGCACTTATCAGGGAATTACGAATTCTCCCCGGCGCAGGCCTCAGAGCACGAATAAATGTGGATTGGGAATCCTTGAAGGAAAAAAATTGCTATGGACATAACAGAGAATAATGTTGATCAGCAGCACGATTCGACTCAGCATTACGAAGCGTTGCAGGAAATGGCAGATTGTTACGCTTCGGTGGGCAACTACCAACGGGCACAAAAATACTACGAAAAGGCCGCCGTCTTGTCACCTGATGCACCGGAACCTTACGTCGGACTTGGCATAGTCGCCCTGCAGAATAATCAGCTTGATGATGCCGAAATAGCCTTCAAGGTCGCCTGCAGGCTGGATGCCGATTGCGCCAAGGCCTATGCCGGCCTGGGCATGGCCGCCCAGCAGAGAACCAATTACAAGCAGGCGTTCGAGATGTATCTTAAAAGCCTTGAGCTGGATACGGAAAATCTCATAGCACTGCTCGGCCTGTTTCAGGTCTCCTGCCGGATGGGTTCATTCTCACAGGTCACTCATTACCTCGAGGTATATCTGAAGATGCACCCGGGCGACACATCCGTCATGTTCCCTCTGGCGGCATTATATATGAAAGACGGCAGGTTCGAGGAATCCAAAAAAGTACTGCTGGATGTTCTGACTCTGGACCCAAACCATAAAGATGCTGTAAATCTGCTGGAAGAAGTCGAACACTCTCTGGCACAGGAAAACCAGGCAGGTACTAAAACCGGATGAGCACTAATAAAGATATATCGATGCTGGATGAATTGCAGGGCCTGTTGGATCAGCAATTAGAGCTGGCCCGTCAGGGTAATCCGGCCGGCGAACAAATCGAGGCCCTGTGCAGGCAGGCAGATTGCCTTGTAAAAGAAATTACACAAGCGGGAATTCTTGATCGGCCGGAATTCGAGAGCCACAAAAAGAAACTGCAAAAAACATACGAGGACCTGCACCTGGCCCTTACTGCCCAGAAGGCCGATACCGCTGAAAAGCTAAGCCATGTTCGACGGGGCAGGAAAATCGTAGAGACTTATCGTGGTAATAAACGTTTGTAAATAAATTTGGCGATGTGATCTTATCACACACGCTTATAGAGACGCAAGTTGGAAGACATTATTGACATAACAGTGCCGTTAACAACCCGGATGCCTATGTGGCCGGGCAGCAAAGGCATTCGGATTACGCCGACTATGCGCATGGACAAAGGGGCTCCGTATAACGTTTCCCGGCTGGACTGCAACCTGCATACAGGCACTCACGTAGACGCACCCAGTCATTTTCTGCAAAACGGCACAACCGTCGAGCAGTTGTCTTTGGATGTCCTTGTCGGACCATCTTATGTGGCTCATCTGCCCGATGCGGCAGATATTACAGCCGGGGATTTGGATGGTTTGAATCTGCCTTCCGATATCGAACGATTATTGCTGCGCACGCGTAATTCCGAATTGTGGGCGGCAAAGATAACCGACTTCAGAAAGGATTTCGTTGCTCTGACATACGATGCCGCGCAATGGATTGTGGACAAAGGAATTAAATTAATCGGAGTGGATTATCTGTCCGTCCAGCGATACCGTGACGATGCCCGGACTCATCAAATTCTGTTAGGCGCCGATACTATCGCTCTGGAAGGACTAAACCTTTCCGGAGTCAAATCCGGATTCTATGAACTAATTTGTCTGCCGTTAAGGCTTCTCGGCGCCGAAGCATCGCCCGTCAGGGCTATTCTGCGGCAAATATCGCAGGTTGATGAGAAACCATCGACACCGGGAGGAACATCATGAAACCTCGAATTGTTGCTTTAGTTCCTATGCGCCATCACAGTGAACGCGTGCCCGGCAAGAATTACTGTCTTTTCGGCGGCAGAGAACTTTACCATCATATTATCGAGACGCTTGCCGATTGCGAGCTGATCGACGAAGTGGTTATAAACACCGACAGTCCCAGGATAATGGAAAATGCATCGGAGCACTTCCCGCAGGTCCGGCTAATCGAAAGACCACAACATCTCAGAGACGGCACGGTTCCCATGAACGATGTGCTGCTCTACGATGTCACGCAGGTGGAGGCCGACTACTACCTGCAAACACACAGCACCAATCCCCTGCTAAGCACCGAGACTATCAGCCGGGCCATTAATCTGTTTTTAGATAACCGACCTCACTACGATTCGGTTTTTTCCGTTACCCGTATTCAGACACGGCTATGGAACGGGTCGGCAAGAGCAATAAATCATAATCCGGCGATTCTCCTTCGCACACAGGACTTGCCGCCCGTCTACGAGGAGAACTCCTGTCTGTACATTTTCAGCAGGAGCACTTTGGAAAAAAGGCATAATCGTATCGGTGAGCGGCCTTTGATGTTCGAAATAGATGCCGAGGAGGCATGGGACATCGACAACGAGACAGACTTTCGAATAGCCGAATTCTTATACCGCCAACGAATGAAAGTAAAAGGATAAAATCATGTACCTTAAAGTATTAGTGACGGCCCCGTATATGCAGATGGTGATTGACCGCTTCCGCCATTTATTCGAGGAAAAAGGTATAGAGCTTATTGTGCCGATAGTCAAAGAGCGTTTCGAAGAACAAGAGCTGCTTCAATGGGTCGCCGACGTCGATGGAGTTATCTGCGGCGACGACCAGTTCACAGAACGTGTCCTGCGAGCTGCACCCATACTAAAAGTACTTTCGAAGTGGGGAACGGGGATAGACTCGATCGACCAGGAGGCCTGCAAGCGAATGGGGGTAGCTGTATGCAACAGTCCTAATGCCTTCAGCGAGCCGGTGGCCGATTCGGTGTTGGGTTACATCCTCAATTTCGCCCGTCGTCTTCCCTGGATGGACCGTATTATGCGCCAGGGACGATGGACCAAGCTGCCGAGCATTTCCTTGCGAGAGTGTACTCTCGGCATCATCGGGGTCGGCAACGTAGGCAAAACCGTTGTTCGTCGTGCGACAGCATTCGACATGAGGGTGCTGGGCAATGATCTGGTGGAGATGCCGTTCGATTTTCTTGCTGAAAACCAAATCGATATGGTCTCAAAAGAGGAGCTGTTACAACAGGCCGATTTCGTCAGTCTCAACTGCACTCTAAATCCCACAAGCTTTCATCTTATGGGCGATAACGAGTTTGCTTCGATGAAATCCACGGCGGTGATAATCAACACGGCCCGGGGCCCGATCATCGACGAACCTGCTTTGATTCGGGCTTTGCAGAATGAACAGATTGCCGGCGCGGCGCTGGATGTATTCGAAACCGAACCACTGCCGAACGAAAGCCCCCTGCTGGAAATGGATAATGTTATGCTGGCCTCGCATAACGCAAACAGCAGCCCTGAGGCATGGGAGCGGGTCCATCAAAACACCGTACAAAACTTACTGAACGTACTTGAAAAAGAGCTGTGTCATACTGAAAGGATATAAAATGAAAACAGTATTAGTAACAGGCGCAGCAGGTGGAATCGGCAAAGCCATCTGCGATGTTTTTTATCAGGCGGATTATCAGGTTATTGGTGTTGATCGCCAGCCGGCCGAGGATCTGCCATATGAAGTGCTGGATTATGACATCAGCCGCCTCGCTCACGCTGATTCCGCCCGTGAATCGTTTTACCGGCGCGTTGAAGAACTTTGCGATGGACATATGAGCGCGCTTGTCAACAACGCTGCCATTCAGATCGTCAAGCCAATACAGGCCATTAATTCTGCCGACTGGGCTGAAACACTGGATACAAATCTCCTGGCCCCGTTCTGGCTGATCCAGCAATTCTTGCCGTTGTTGCGAGCAGACAAAGGCTGCGTGGTGAACATCGCCAGCATTCATGCAATAGTGACCAAAGCTGAGTTCACGGTATATTCAACGAGCAAAGGTGCTCTCGTATCATTGACTCGTGCACTGGCCATTGAGTTAGCTCCGGATGTTCGGGTCAATGCCGTGATACCGGCAGCCACTGACACGCCGATGCTCAGGGCCGGATTCGGCGAAAATACTGACGGCCTCCAACTGTTAGGAGACTATCATCCTTTAAGACACATAGCCAGGCCCGAAGAGGTCGCCCAAATTGTTCTTTTCCTTTCCAGTTCCAAGGCCAGTTTCATGACGGGTGCTGCTGTAAACGTTGATGGCGGCATAGGAGCCTGTTTGCATGATCCTGTGGCTATTTGATAAGCGGGATGAAAGTAGATTCATCAATCTTATTGGAGCAATTAAAACAGGATGAACTTTTTTCAGGTTCATATATCATCACAAGCAATTGAATCAGCAACCGAAGTGTTGAAATCCGGCTGGATAAGTGAAGGAGACAAAGTGAAGGAATTTGAGGCAGCGTTGTCTGAACGACTTGGCTTGTGCAATCCGGTGACTGTCAACAGCGGAACTTCAGCTTTGCATTTAGCCTTAGCCATTGCCCACGTGGGTCCGGAGGATGAAGTTATACTGCCTGCGCAGACCTTTGTTGCCACAGGTATGGTGGTCCTATCCAAACGAGCAAAACCTGTTTTCGTAGATATTCAGCCAAATACGGGGAATATATGTCCGAAATCCATTAGTGAAAAAATCACCGAACGAACAAAGGCTGTTATTGCAGTTCACTGGGGAGGATATCCATGTGATTTGGATGAAATTAACAATCTTGCCGAGCGACATAATCTGATTGTTATAGAAGACGCCGCCCACGCTTTAGGGGCAGGTTATAAAGGTAAACCTGTCGGTTCAATTTCAAGGTTTACCGCGTTTTCTTTTCAGGCGATAAAGCACCTGACGACTGGTGACGGAGGCGCGCTGTGTTGTCTGGATGAGGAAGATTACAGTAGCGCACTGAATCGGCGATGGTTTGGGATAGACAGGACCCATGACCAGCCGTCAGTTTTGGGTGAGCGCGAGTATGATATTAAAGAAGTCGGTTACAATTATCATATGAACAACCTGGCGGCAGCAGTTGGACTTGGAAATCTGGAAGATTTTCCGTCAAATCTGAAACGAAGACGTGAAGTTGCCAAGCTGTATCGTGACAATCTGAAAGATGTTCCCGGTCTGCAATTACTTGATTATGAGGATGATAGAGACAGTGCCTACTGGCTGTTCACGGTGTTGGTAGAGCGTCGTGAAGATTTTATTCGTGCATTAAAATCGAAAACTGTTCCGACATCGGTAGTTCATCTGCGAATTGATAAAAACTCCGTATTTGGCGGTCAGGTTCCGGATCTGCCCAACCAGGAAAAATTCAATGACATGCAGGTGGCTATTCCCATTCATTCAGCTCTGACAGATGAGGATGTTAATTTGACAATCGAGGCAATCATAAACGGATGGTAGCGAGAAGCAACATATGTTATGCATATATGCTCTTTTCTATATAAGGAAAAGGTATGAACACATTCTCTTTAAAGGAAAATAGAAAGTACTGGGAGGATCCTAACACAAGGTCACTCATTGACCCAAACATGAAAGAACTCGAGATTGACTTCATATCTCGCTACTTAAGGGACGAACATAAAGTGGCAGATATAGGATGCGGAGATGGAAATACAGTTGTTAATATAGCACCGAGAGTCAAATCTATTCTTGGAATTGAGCGTTCGGACTATCTTAAGAATATGGCGATTCAGAAAATAGCAGAAAACAAGATTGAGAACGCTTCAATCTGCAGCGGGGACATTTTGGAAACAGACTTCTGCGAAGAGTTCGACATTGTAATAACCGAAAGAGTACTAATAAACCTGCCCTCCTGGGAATTACAGTATCAGGCGATCGAGAATATCCACAGGAATTTAAGAGCAGGTGGTCTTTATCTCATGGTTGAAAATACGATTGATGGACATAACGCACTTAATAGACTACGGCAGGCTGTCGGACTCAAACCGATAGACATACACTGGCATAATTTATACCTGGATTACGAAATATTCTGTGATGGCATTAAGGGTAAATTCGAAATATTAGAGAGGTATGGTTTTTCTTTATATTACTTTTTAACACGTGTCTACACTCAAATGTTCGCTAATTTTATCGGCTCCGGCATAAATGCAAAAGCCGATAAAATCTTCGAACTATCTGATCCGGCAGCGAGAGCTTTACAGCAGATAGCTGGAGATCAAATGACATACAGGGGTAACAATAATGTCTTGGGAGCTATCCAGGGATTCGCTTTAAGAAAGATTTAAGATCCAAACTAATGAGCAGAGATTCATTATGGTAATACTGATTTTAGGCGGGCATGGCTTTATAGGTGGAAACCTGGTCGACGCTCTGAGGCAAACGATTCATGAAGTGCATCCTTTTTCCCGACGAGATGGATTGGATTTAATGGATTTAAACCGAACAAAAAAATGTTTCAGTGACATAAAGCCTGATGCGATTATCAACTGTGCAGCACATACAGGAGGTGTAGATTATGTATGCCGATATGCAGGCGACGTTATACACGACAACGTGCAAATGGCGCTGAACATATACAGAACAGCAGCTGAAGTATGTCCCAATGCAAGAATTATCAATCCACTCTCAAATTGTTCATATCCTGGCGACGCCGAAATTCATTATGAGCCTGACTGGTGGAAGGGAGAAGTTCATCATTCAGTGTATTCTTACGGTAATTCAAGAAGAATGATCTATGTCTTATCGTATTGCTACAAGATTCAATATGGTATTCGAACAATCAATTTACTTGCCCCGAACATATTTGGACCGGGCGATTACACAGACCCCGCTAAAACTCACGCGCTTAATGGTATGATTATAAGAATGATAAGATCCTACAGAAACAAAGAAAAGGAGTTTGAAGTGTGGGGAAGCGGCAATCCCATTAGAGAATGGGGCTATGTTAAAGATATTGTCGACATCTTAATCAAAGGTCTGACAATAGAACAAGATCTGACATATCCCGTCAATATAGCCCAGAATAAAGGGTATTCCATAAGAGCATCGGCCGAAAAGATTGCCGAAGCAATTGGATTCAAAGGCAAACTGGTCTTTAACGCTGAACATCAGGACGGCGCGCCTATCAAGATTCTGGACGATAAGAAATTCCGCCTTCTTTTTCCCGATTATCAATTTTACGACCACATAGCGGGAATAAAGGAGACTGTTAATTATTATAACTCGAAATTATAAGGAGAATCCTTATGAAGATACTGGTTACAGGGGGTGCAGGATATGTCGGCACAACTTTAATCCCAATGCTCTTGGGTTTAGGATACAAAGTAAGTGTAGTAGATAATCTAACATTCGGGGGCGACTCACTACTATCGTTTTTACGGAACAAAAACTTTGAGTTTATAAAAGGTGATATTAGAGATAAATCCATGATGTCGGAAGCCACTAAAAAGCAGGACATTATTATTCACCTGGCCGCAATTGTGGGATACCCGGCCTGCAGAAAGGAACCTGATTTGGCCAAGACTGTGAACATGCGTGGTTCAGAAGTATTATCATCGGTGCTATCAAAGAACCAGCTTGTGCTCTACAGCTCGACCGGCAGCAATTATGGCTCGGTTGAGGACATATGCACAGAAGAAACCGCTCTAAATCCCTTGAGTCTTTACGGACAAACAAAGGCATACGCCGAGCAGTATCTTCTCGAAAATAATTTAACAATATCACTCCGTTTTGCCACGGGGTTCGGTGTCTCTCCAAGACTAAGATTGGACCTGCTTATTAATGATTTTGCTTATAAGGCCCTGACTCAAGGTTACATAGTCGTATATGAAAAACATTTCATGCGGACATTCATACATGTTTGTGATATGGCAAGGGCATTTCTATTCGCCATTGAAAATGTGGATAAGATGAAAAACCAGGTATACAACGTCGGCTCTGAAGAAATGAACTACAGCAAGGGAGACATATGTGAGATGATCGGGGATAAGACCGGCGCCTACATACACTATGCTGATATAGGCCAAGATACGGACCAGCGCAATTATGTAGTCAGTTACAGAAAAATCAAGTCCCTGGGATACTACACAACTATTACCGTAGAAGAAGGGATAGACGAGTTAATTAAGACATTAAAGGTGGTCGAGTTTAAGGTGCCGTATGCGAACGTTTAGGGCTATGAGAAGGCAAAGTAAATGGTAAAGACATCATACATATTGAACTCTGCAAAACCGCACCAATATCTGGAAGAGGCACTGAATAGGCTACAACTCATGAAACGCAGTGACGAAGAGTTTATTGTTGTCTATGCAGGCACAGATGACTGCACAGATTTGAAATCTGAAAATCCCTGGGTTGATCAATGGATCATAGAGAAAGATCAAGGCGAGGCTCACGGCCTGAATAAAGGTATATTGGCAGCTCATGGCATTGTAATCCGGCTCTTAACGGATGAAGATGAGTTTATAATACCGGTCTTCCATGAGGCCATTGACCTTTGTCTGCAAGATGATGTCGATGCTGTGTTCGTGGCTGGGAAATCTCAGGACGAATATGAGCACGAGTGGGTGCATCCCGGCAACATAGAAGACGTCCTGAATTTCAAAAATACATGCGGCCTGTCGCTCTGCTATAAGAGATCTATAGTTCCGCTCGTTGGTCTCTTGGACTCAAGATATATTTTTAACGATGTAGATTTCATTAGCCGACTTATTCGTTCCGGTGTCAAAATAAAAACTATCGATAAAATTGGTTTTATTCGTTGGCATAACCAGAATTCCAACGCGATGAAATATAAAAACAGGATCGTCTCGGAAAGAAAATTATCTGTCCTCTGCAATTCAGATTTATCAATCGGCAATAATACAATAAGTTCATCAATGATTAATGATATTCTTAATAATCAAGATTACGCAAAATGGCTCGGCGCTTATATTGATAAAGGGATTATGCATTTTTCATGTTTTGAATCAGGCCAAAGCCTGTTAAGCGAAAAAATAATGAAAATCGAAAAACATTTGATTAAAGCTAAAGAAGCATTAGCAAAGAACAACACAAAAACTTCAGAATCCGAACTGCATTGCGCCCTTGAAATAACATCTGAATTACCAGATGCATTATCGAATTTTATAAATGACTTATATTCGTTCAAATGCCAAATTAACCAGAGAAAAGAAAACCTCAGTGACGAAGAAAGATTGCTAAGCCAAAATTTAATAAATGATACTCAAAATCCGGATTTAATGTCCCAATTTGGGGACATTTGCCTCGATGCACATAAATTTGAAGAAGCTGCGAATTACTTTAACCTGGTTATTTTGAAAAAGCCTGATGATATTACTGCTTATATGGGATTGGCAATTGCAGCAAAAAATATGAACGATGAAGAAACTTTGAAAATAGTGAATGAAAAAATCCACGAAATGGATCCTTCGAAAGCCTTAATAATATAAGAGCAAAAAATGTTTCAACGGAATGGAACCTTACATGAATATAAATGGCAATGAATCTATAAAATATCTTTTTGTGCCGTCCAACGATACACATGTTCATTGGATGTATCCACTTGCACAATCACTGAAAAATTCTTTCTTTATGGCAATTTCAGCCAAGAACGAACGGGCGGACTTCTACCTGGAGAAACTCGGTGTACAGTTCCTGACATATCGAAGTGGAATTCTGCAAACAATCCAGCCGAGGGTTATAGTCTTCGGATGTGACTGGGGCGGCCCCGAGCAGCAGGTTATTCAGGAGGCAAAAACGTTAGGTTATCCGACTGTTTGTATCCAGGAAGGCTGTCTCGATTTTCAGGATGCTCCCGTTGGGCGAATGATGCGTGCAGATTACGCCTTTCTGCAGGGGCCGGTAATGCGCAAATATCTTCACAGGGAAAATAATGTTTTGGTGACAGGTAATCCGAAATATGACAGCCTGCACGAAAGTCCACTGCCCGAAAAGGTTACAGTAATGATTAATTGCAACTTTGCCTACGGGATTTACGAAGAAGCCCGGGACCAATGGATACAGGATGTGGTCGAATCCTGCAGGGAATTGGGACTTGATTTCTTCATATCACAGCACCCAAGGGACAATAAAATATTTCCGGATGAATATCAGGTTATAAAATCAGATGCCTTCAAGATGCACAAACAGCTTCTCAATACCTCTATTCTTGTTAGCCGATTCAGCACTGTAATTTATGAAGCCGCTATGATGGGCAGAGAAGTCGTTTACTACAATCCTCATAATGAGCATTTCAAAATTTTCAAAGAGGATGATACCGGCGGGATCTCCATTGCTAATGACCGCTCGCAATTATTTTCATCTATGCGCAGCGCAATTTCCAATCTCGGCAAAAAAAACGAAAAGAGAAATCAATTCTTATTCCAGCATTGCGGCACTCTTAATCACAATGCAGGGCAAATTTGTAAAAACTACCTGCAGAAAATAGCAGGAGCTATAACCGAAATAAAGAAACCTGTACAAAACAATTTCAACATCAATCAGAACCGCAAAAGGATTCTCCTTTATACCGACAGCCGGGGAAATTATATCAAAGGTCATTGTAACTATAAGCACTATGGCAAACGACTTGCCGAACATTTTGACGTTGACATGTACTTATGCCCTGAAAAGTGGACTACAACACTTGATTTTCTTGAGCTATGTAAAAGAATCCGGCTCGAAGACTACGACGCGATTGTTCTGCATACGGCTATTGTAGATGCATCTCCCCGGCATCAAAAAATTGCTCTTGAAAAAATCTATCCACCCAAAAAAGCAATCTTCGACGAGGTATTCGGTGAACAAAGGATTTGGCAACACTTAAATACCGACCTGGGCTGCGAGTATGAAGGTGACAAAACGATTAACCTTTATTCGCTCGATATGGCAAAAGAGTATTTGTTGCCGGCCCTGAAAAAGATCCCGAATCTTATCTGGATAGGCGGCAACCGAATCGTGCCCGGATGGCGAGGTAATTACTGGAAGGAACGGCCGGCAAATATTTCCTTTATCGAAATGTATTTCAATCTCTTCGCATCGGAGCTTGAGCATGTAGTCGATTTGATGGGATGGAGTTACGATGAAATAAAGCGATATACATTTGACAATATGCACCCCAACAAAGAAGGCAGCGATTACATATATGAGCAGCTTTTACAAAAGATCCACGAAGTAACTAACAATAAACAAAAGGTCTCTTCTACCATTAATACGAATATTCCAAGCATGTCTGTAAATACAAGCCCTGCAGGTCGTATGACGATTGACATGTTTGCGAACAAATACAAAGGCAGACGTGCTTTCATTATAGGTAACGGCCCCAGCCTTAATAAACTGGATATGACAAAGCTGAAAGATGAAATCACTTTTGGAGTGAACAGCATCTTTTATAACTTCGACAAAATGGGTTTCAAACCAACCTTTTATATTGTTGAAGACAGGCTCGTGGCACAGGATCGCTATAAAGAAATAAACGAGCTTACCGGGATGATAAAGATATTCGGTGAATACACGAAAAAATATCATTTCCAGGATAAAGAAGATGTCATCTGGGCCAATGTCATTGTGGACTACGAGGAGTATCCGGATTATCCACACTTTTCCGAAGACGCTGCTAAATGCATATACACAGGAGGAACGGTTTCATATTTATGTATGCAGTTAGCGTATTATATGGGATTCGATGATGTTTATATGATAGGTTTCGACCATAGTTATACAATCCCGTCGGATGCTGATGTCAAGGGCTGTGTAATAACCTCTAATTCCGACGACCCAAACCATTTTCATCCTGAATATTTTGGCAAGGGCAAGCGATGGAACGACCCCCGACTGGATAGGATGGAGCTGGCATATCGCAGGACAAGACAGGTATTCGAACAAAACAGCCGAAAAATATTTAACGCTACTGCAGGAGGCAAGCTCGAAGTATTTCAAAGGGCCGATTATGACAGCTTGTTCGTTAATGGTAGCAAAAATGTAACTGTTGAAAAACCTGTATTCGCCCAAACTGATATATCTCCTTCGCAAGATATAGGTATTGAGGTGGCCCGCTTTAAAAAAGAAGGTGCTCATTTTTATGAAACCGGAAATATGCCGGAAGCATCAGCGGCATTCCACAGGGCATTACACCTGGCTCCCGATGATCCGGAATTACTATGTAACTTAGGGCTAACCGCGCTTAGGGTCAAAAACTATGAGAAATCCCCGGCTTATTTTAAGGCTGCAATTTATATCGATCCTGAGAATGTAAATTACTGGACTGGATTAGCCAAAGTTTCACATATAAAGAAAGACAAGAAGACTTTCGACTTCGCTTACGAACAAATACAAAGACTCCAAAACAAATCCTTTATGGAACCTGAGCCGAAACATCAGGCTATCAAAAAGGCGCCAGAAAAAGAAATACCTCATAACATTCGGGAAATTGAAAAAGATTCTTTGGTCACAGTTATAATACCATCCTACAATGATGCGCATTTTCTCGGCCAAGCCGTTCAAAGCGTATTAAATCAGACCTGGACGAACTTCGAAATTATCGTGGTCGATGATGGGTCACAAGACAACACAGCAGAAATTGCGAAATCTTTCAGGGATTCGCGAATACGATACGTCCGCCACGAACAAAATAAGGGACTCTCAGCCGCCCGTAATACCGGCCTGCGGCAAGCACGCGGAAAGTACATCACTTTCCTGGATGCGGACGATTATTTCCTGCCTCATAAACTAATGGCACAAGCTACCTTCCTCGAAAAATATCCTCAGTACGGCCTTGTCGGAGGAGGATCGATGCGGGTTAACGAAAACGGAATAGTGGTAAATGCAGGTATTGGGAGAGCCCGTGCCGTATTTCCACAGGAGCTTTTTGTTCGAAGCAGATTTAATGCACATGCGACACTGATTAGAAAAGACTGGATTGACCGTATAGGTTATTTTGATGAGCAGCTTCGTGCAGCAGAGGACTGGGATTTTTACTGCCGTCTTGCATGGGCCGGATGCCTGATGTACAGCACAGGCGACGTTGTCTGTGCATACAGATATAGACGCGATTCGATGTCAATGGATGTTGAGGCCCAGACAAAAAACCTGCTGAAAGTGGTTGAAAAAACTTTTCGGGGGAAAAGCCTTTCGAATCTTGAAAGCCAGGCAAAAGCTTATGTGCATTTAAGAGCGGTAATGTATCATTATAACGCAAACAATGTTGAGCAAGGGAAATACTATTTAGCGCAGGCATTAAAATACAATACTAATTTCTACAGGAAAGATTTCGAAGAGCCCCTCGCGATTCTAATGGGAGTAGCTGATCATTTGCTCATTGATTCACCTGTTGAGTGTTTTAATCTATTGTTCGACAATTTACCCGAAGAAGCACAGGGAATGAAAAGCCTGCGTCGTAAAGTGACTACCCAGGTTATATCCCGCCAGCTCCTGAAAAAGCTTAAAAACAAACACGAATCAAAGCGATGTGTCATTATCGGCAACGGAAATAGTCTGAATAAAATGGACCTGTCATTTCTTAAAAATGAAATCACCTTTGCTCTTGATCGATTCTGCCTTTCAGACCAAAGCCGGGATTTTAATCCAACCTATTATGTTTGTCTGGATCCTATGGTGATAGTGCAATGCCGCGAAGAAATACTAAAAACGCCATCAACAAAGTTTCTCAGCTTGGAAATATCTCCTTACATTCGAAATTCGGACAATGTGATATTTTTGGAGGCCGGCACAGATCACAATTTTGTTAAACATCCGACTTCAAGGCTCGGCCAGGGCTATAACCCGGCTTATTTTGCTATGCAGTTGGCTTATTATATGGGATTCGAAGAAGTAGCGCTGATCGGTGATGATAATAATCTTTATGAACAAGAAAATGAAATTAATCAAAAAAATATTGCCGAACAGTTATATATCGCTCTTGACCTCGATACAAGTCCAACGAACATTGAGATTTCAAAAATTGCTTACAGACTCGCCAGGCAAAACTTTGAGTCCGCGGGCCGGCGTATTGTGGATGCAACTGTAGGTAATACACAGAATATTATTCCCAGAGTCGATTATAAACAGATTTTTTCTCAAGCGACGCCTTCGAATGAATATGGAAGTGCAACAGAATTCAACAGCACATTCAAACCTGTAAATAAATGGGCGGAACCCGGTGAGGTGACAAGACCGGATGCCGTTACTAATATCAACGACTACGCGCTTTCTTATGAACAGTTTGGCGAAATGGAAATCGCCAACAGATTGTATGAAAGTATATTGAAGCCGCTTCAGGATGCTATTGACGGCAAAGACCATACAGTATGTTCGGACTTCGAGAGCGCCTACAAACTGGCACAGTGCTACCTGAGTGTCTGTACGAAACTTGCTCAATGTTATGGAAATCAGGGAGCCTGGGATAAGGTTAAGCAGATATACCTGAGCCTGCTGAACAGAAAGAATTTCATATTACCGGAACAACAAAAACAGGATATATCGAAAGTTTTGAAAAAGCTTGAAAGTGTCAAGGTTCCAGAAAATGCGATTCAAGCTGAGACAATAGAAAGCAGCTCTCATTATAAAGCGAATGCTATCGAAACAAATAACACATCAACATCCGAGCCGTTCGTTTCGGTCATAATGCCTGCATATAATTCAGAAGAATACATCGCCGCGGCGATTGAAAGCGTGCTTATTCAGAATTACAGAAACTTCGAGCTTGTGATTATCAACGATGGTTCAACCGATAACACAGAAGCAATTATTGCCGGCTTTAAAAATGATAGAATCAAATACTTCCGACAGGAAAACCGGGGTCTTGCCGGTGCACATAATGCAGGAATAAAACAATCGCAAGGTGAATTTGTTATCAAGCTCGATTCCGACGACATGATGACGCCGGACTTCATCTGCAGGCACCTTCACGAATTCGAGAAACACCCCGAGGCCGACCTTGTTTACTGCAATGACTGTCTTATTGATGAGAACGGCAAGACAATTCGAGTAATCGAGAGTCCCGAATATACGAATCGAAAACTGCTCATAAGGGATTTGTTCCGATGCGGTTATCCAATCGTCCCGTTTAGAACCTGTATCAGAAAAAGTGTTTTCGACAAAATCGGATTCTTCGATGAGAGCCTGTCTGTAGGTGAAGACTACGATATGATTCGACGATTCGTACAGCACGGTTTGAAAGTACACCATCTACAAGATGCCCTATATCTGCGGCGAATGGGATTCAACAGCCTCTCAAGGAATTTCAATGCCCGGAAGGCAAAATCTCATTTTGAGGTGGTTAAGCGGTTTGTTGATACTTTCAAATACGACGAGTTGTTTCCGGATGTCGATTGGAAAAAGATAGCTCCTGAGAGAATAGAACTACATGCCAGGTGTCTGGTGGCCTCGACTTATCTTGCAATGGGTCAGGCCCATAAAAAAGCAAAGTCACCGCCATTTTATGTCAAAATGACTTTCGAATTGGCATCCGAACAACTCAACGACTGTCTGAAAATCGCCCCAGGCAATCGACAAATCTCAGAGCTGTTACAGAAATGTAAACGCGGGCAAGAAATGTATGTTGCACAATTTCAAGAAACTGTAAGCCAAGGTTAAAAAGAGGATTGAATAAATGCCCTGCTCCAGGCCATACGCATTAGAAGCTGTTTGTAATCGAATAATAGAAAAGAATCCCACGTCAATTCTGGATATAGGGATCGGATTCGGCAAATTCGGATTTCTCGCAAGAGAATATACAGACGTCTTTCACAGCAGATATTTTAACTGGGAAACGAGAATAGATGGGATAGAAATTTTTGAGAAGTACATAACGCAATTACAGCAGGAAATCTATGACCATATCTATATTGGTAACGCTATGGATATCCTGCCCACTTTGAGCCGCTATGATATGATCGTCTGTTCCGACGTGTTGGAACATCTGAGCGAACAAGATGGAACTATGTTGCTGGATTCAATAAAAAATCAATCCAAGTTCGCCGTGATAACGACACCCGTAACGGTATTGCATCAGGAGGCCCAATACAATAATGAGCATGAAAAACATATCTCTGCCTGGTCGAAAGAAACATTGAGTAACTGGGGCGAGGTCTCTCAATTCGAAAATGCATACCTGCTGGAAATATCTTCTGCCGTACAGGCTAAATGCGGCGATACGGTCAAGATCAACTATAAGGGCAGGCTTCAGAATGATACGGAATTCGCCACATTGATGGATCAGTCCGTACAACAACTAACAATCGGCCGGGGTCAGATCATCCCGGGGCTTGAAAACGCTCTGGTGGGTATGAGTCCGGGTGAATCCAAAACTGTCAAAACACCGGCGGCAAGTGCTTTTGGCCCACATAGGAAAGAAATGACACAAATTATAAATCGGGATCAATTTCCGAAGCACTTGACACCCATGGTCGGCCAGAAATTACAAGACCACCAGGAAGATGGCCGGATAATCAATGTAACGATAACCGATGTTTCACAATCAACCGTAACGCTGGATGCCAACCATCCGTTGGCCGGAAAAGACCTGATATTTGATATCCAACTGGTGGAAATTCTTTAACTGTTCCTTATATGAGACAAATAATTAAGAAAAAAGTGATTTTGAACGATAATACATGGTGTGAACAGTATTTGTCGGCCGAATGCGCTAATTTTAGCAGAAATATTAATACTTAAAAAACAGGGCAAATAAAAAAATGTCGACTTTACGTCTTCCAGGGCTATTAACAGGAATCGATACAAATAATCTCATTGCCCAACTGATGGCGGTCGAGCGCCGTTCGCTTAATAGATACGAAGAGTATCAAGATAAATGGGAAGACAAAAAAGAAGCTCTCAACACTCTCGAAACCAAACTGAGCAACTTGAGAAGTTCGGTTCGTGCTCTCTCCGAGGCAGATGAGCTTCGAGCATTTTCAAGCAGCTCCAGCGACACTGACAAAGTTACCGCTGAGGCATCCTACAATGCTTTCGAAGGCAATCATAATGTAGTAGTCAACCAGTTGGCCTCTGCTGAGCGATGGGTTCACACCGCCGGCATAGAATACGCCGAGGACTACGTAGGGGCCGGCACGTTTATTTATTCATATAACCATCAGGAAACAACGATAACAACTACGGCCACTACTACGCTCGAAGACATGGTGGGCTTAATCAATAACGATGCGAATAATCCAGGTGTCACAGCAAGCCTTTTGTACTACAATAAAACATACCATTTGGTGCTAAATGGCAATGACGCCGGCACAGATTACGCAATCTCCGTAAATGCAAGCAGTACCGAAGTCTGGGAAGCGGACAGTGCGTTCCAAGTAAATAACGATAATGCAACATTAAGCACAAAAATTGAAGAACTCGACCAGTTCGGAGAAAATCCGCTCGAAGGTGTTGAGGTCATAGAAATTACCGGAACAGACCATAACGGCAATCCTATCGTCCAGGTGGACCTCAGTATTACAAGCAACACCAAACTCACTCATCTAATTTCAGAAATCAACGATGCTTTCGATGGAATCGCCAAAGCAACTCTCGTCAACGGCCAAATTGTTTTGACGGACAGTACCAGCGGCGCCAGCGACCTTTCGATCGCATTGACCTATAATGCTAACGGCTCTTCAGCAACATTGACCTTGCCTACGATGGCCGTAGAGACCGAAGGCGGCAGCACAACAGCAAATCTTGCGGGCTTTGCTGTAGCGGACTTCACCGAGACCCAATCAGCCCAGGACAGCCAAATACGAGTGGACGGCTATCCTTCCGGCGCCTGGATCAACAGAAGCTCCAACACCATCGATGATGTCATTAGCGGCGTAACGCTGCATCTGCACGATACAACTGATGCGGCCGGAGAAGAAATAACCCTGACAAGAGACATCCAATCGGTGAAAGACAAATTGAACTCAATGATCGATGCCTATAACCTTGCTGCTGTTCATATCCAGGAAAAGACAGGTTATAACAGCGCACTGAAAACAGCCGGCGTCTTAATGGGAGATTATATCGTTTCAACAATCAGGTCTCAAATTCGCACTCCTCTTATTACCCAGACCAGCGGATTTATTGTGGATATTGACAATTTCCTGACACCCGCCCAAATCGGCCTGGAGCTTGATAAGGACGGTGTATTAAGCCTGGATACAAACGTTTTCGACGAAGCCATCGCCGAAGATTATATGGGCGTCCTGGCCATCATTGGAGCAGACAAAACCGGTAGCAGTAACAGTAATACTATCGAATTTTATGACGCCAGCAGTAATTATACCACGGCCGGCAACTATGACGTCGAGGTAGTCGTATCCGGCGGAGCAATTACAAGCGCTAAAATCAAACTCTCAACCGAATCGATATGGCGAGATGCGACATACAGCGGCAATATTGTCACGGGCGACAGCACTTTCGATGATAACGGCGATCCAATGTACCCTGAGAACGGCCTTCAGCTCAGCATCGACTTAAGTCAAGATAGCACTTTCACAGCCACGGTCAGAGTCAAACAGGGCTTTACCGGAGCAATAGAAGATGCACTGGATAATATGCTCAAGGCTACAACCGGCTCAATTCAAATCGACCAGGAACATGTGGACGACCAAATAGAAGGATTCAAGGACAAAATTGAGTTTGAAGAGTATCGTCTTACTGTGAAGGAAAAAAGATTGGTCATGCGGTTCGCCAATCTTGAAAGAACCTTGGCCCTGTTACAAAACCAGATGGCCGCAATGGGGATCAGTACGGCATAAAAACCAAAATATATTTCACATTCTCATCCGGCAGCCGATTTTATTTTTTACGACGCAAACGATAAATCATACCCAGGATTTCCGCTACCGCCACATACAACGCCTCGGGTATAGGATTGCCGGGCTTAACGGTTGCATATATCGTCCTGGCAAGCTCCGGCCTCCTTATGATCGGAACCCCATAAGCACGGGCTACTTCCCTGATTCTTTCTGCTAAACGATCCGCTCCCTTGGCTACCATAATCGGAGCTTCCATTTCTTTGGAATCATAACGCAGCGCAACAGCAACATGTGTCGGATTAACAAGAACCACGCTGGCCTTTGGAACTTCGCGTAACATGCGTCTGGATGCCATTTCCACCTGAATCCTCCGGATTCGACCTTTGACTTCCGGCGAACCTTCCGTGTCTTTGCGGTCCTGCTTCACTTCCTGACGTGTCATCTTCAGATCATGGATATACTTCCATTTCTGAAAAATAACATCAGCAATACCAATTAACAGCATGAGAACACCTACGCGTATCAAAAGACCAAGGATAAGTTTGGCGGTAACGGCAAGTATTCCTGTGGACCATGACCAGCGAAGAGTTGCAAAGACCTCAAGCCTGCTGCGAATATAGAACCAGACTACTAACGAAACACAGAGCAATTTGAGTATGGATGTCAAAAGTTTTACAAAGGATCGAACGTTGAGAAGATTACTAAATCCCGTCACAGGATTTAGCTTATTGAACTTTAGCCCGATTGCCCCCGGCGCAAAATTAAAACCGCTAACAACAACGCCGGCCAAAATAGCACTTACAAAAAGTGCTGCTATAACCGGAAGTATAACAAGTGTTAAATCGATGATTTTTCCATTGATAAAAGCGATAAATGCTTCTCTGTTGGAAAAAACAACGTTTTCGCACGACATTCCATGCTTAATTTGTAATATGAACCATTTCGTCAGGTTCGGTCCCAACAGAGCGACCATCGCCACTAATACCAGAAGCGTTGCTACCGACATTAATTCCTGACTTTGCGGCAGATGCCCCCTCTCACGGGCTTTCTGCAGCTTTCTGAAGGTCGGATGATGTGTCTTCTCAGCAACAGGCTGCTCTGCCATGATTGTTCCCCGATACAGTTTTTAAGTTCATAAGGGCAGCAGTTTTCCCATCAATTTTACAAAATCACCCACAAATGAACCGATGAACGGCACAAATATCGCTACCATTAACAATCCCAGACCTACACGCATAGGCAGACTGATAAATAAAATATTCATTTCCGGGACCATGCGAGCTAACACAGCCAGGACAACCATCAACAGCATAAACGCAGCCAATGTCGGCGCCGCCAGTTTCAAGCCGTGCAATAACATTGTCGAACCGGCACTAATTATCCCTTCGGCCAGAACCGGTATCGTCGGCATACTACCGGCCGGAAACGAATCATAGCTTCGCGAAATTACCATTAAAAACAAATGATGACCGTTGGCGCTGAGAAACAATAAGATAAATATCATCTCCATTAAACTGCCCAGCGGCTGTGCCCTCTCGCCGGTCAATGGATCTAAAATCTGGGCCATAGCAAGACCCATCTGTCGTTCTATAACCCGACCGCTGAATTTAACCGCGGCAAATATACAAGTAATGACTAATCCCAGAGCCAATCCATATGTAGCTTCGTTAGCGATCAACAATATTGCCTTCACAGAAGATATTTGACCGGCATTAACCGATACAGGTATTATCATCGAAAAGAAAATCGTCAACAGCACGGTTATCCCGACTTTGATTCTGACCGGAATACTTCTCCAGCCAAAAACAGGAAGGACTATGAAAAACGCCGAAATTCTTGTCAGCACCATTACAAAACCAAGAAGCTTTTCGATCATCAGTGCCATCTGTCATCAGCGCCCGATACTTTGAACATGGCCAAAAATCTCGTTGGTGAATTTGAGTATGACTCCCAGCATCCAGCTTCCGAAAACCAATATTACAACACCAACGGCAAGTAGCTTCGGTACGATTGTCAAGGTCATATCGCGAATGGAAGTGACTGCCTGGAGCAACGTTACCACCACTCCGACAATCATACACGTCAGTAGAATCGGAGCAGCCAAAAGCAAAGCCGTCTCAAGAGTATGCCTGCCTAAATAAAGAACGAAACTGCTATCCATCTGTCGTATCCCTTAAATTCTGCAGTTTATTTGAAACCTAAGCTGAGACTCTTCGCCAGCAAACCCCACCCATCTACAAGAATGAATAACATCAGCTTGAAAGGCAGAGAAATCATAACAGGCGGCAGCATCATCATACCAGCACTAAGTAAAACACTTGCAATGACTATGTCGATCAATAGAAAAGGAATAAACAACAGGCAGCCCATCTCGAATGCCGTGCGGAATTCACTGATAATAAATGCCGGAATAACTACATGCAAATCTATCTCCATCGGGCTGGTAGGTGGCTTAATTTTGGCCATCTGCACAAAAAGAGTCAAATCAGCTTCCCGACATTGCCGCAGCATAAACTCCTTGAAACAATTGCCGGCCCGGGTCCCGGCCGTCTGAAAATTAATTTCATCCGCAATATAAGGCTGGATTGCGGTTGTGTTTATCTTCGAAAACGTTGGTGTCATTGTATAAAAAGTCAGAAACAACGCTAAACCTACTATGGCAACAGTAGGTGGTATACTTTGCGTGGTTAAGGCACGCCGAATAAAAGCCAGAACAATGACAATTCTCGTAAAGGACGTCATCATTACCAGAAGACTTGGCAAAATCGCCAGACCGGTAAAGATAATTACAAGCTTCACAGGAGTTGACCAGTCTCTACCTTCGGTCCCGTCGGCAGTCGCTTTGTCTATGACCGTCATCAAATCCCCGACACTTGGAACACCGACTGCCGGAGCACTTACTTCGGAAGTATCGTCAGGGAATCCCGGCAGTTCAGGCTGAGCTATTGAGTTGACATTCTGGCCAGACGACAATCCGGCAGGCATCAAAATAATAACAGCAAATATAAGTATTTTAACAAGTTTACCGGCCATTAATCTTCTCAATTATAATTCGCTTCTTCAGATGACAAATCCATTAAGTTCCCGGACAGGTCGGCCAACTTCGTAATACTCTCATTTGTGCTGCCTATAAGGAACCGTCGATTTTCTATTTGGAGTAAATGCACTGCCTTGCGGGGTCCGAGGTGGACTGTTTCGATGACACGAATTTCTTTGCCCGGCAGGTTGGTAATTTTTGGCAGGAGCTTTTTGGAAACATAAATCGCCGCTACAAACAAAGCAAGAACAAATAAAACCGCTAATATGGCTCTAACGGAAAATTCCTCTCCAACAGGATTATATTCCGTCTTTCCGAAAAAATCCTGATCATTTGCAAACAGGGAATCATCAGATTCGACAGCTTCTTTTGACTGGTCCGAATCAAGCTTGGTTTCTTCAGACTCCACGCCATTAGTGGCCGGCTGGGCCGAGCAAATAACCAGCACAACGCCCCCCATGACAACTGTTATCAAAAACACTAATATTCTTTTCCTAAATCCGGCCATACTTAAAACACATCAAAAAAAAGATTACCTGCTGACATTTAGCGACATACTAAAAGCGCACTTATCGTATTCTATGTGCAAAAAGCGTGCCGAAATGCTAAAAAGTGCTTTGTTACACTATCAGCAGCGATTTTATGCTAAAAATCGCGTGCATGAACATAAAAGTTGTCGAAAAACTTGACAAGCGTATAAATTAATCACTTGCCCGTAAAACCGCTATCAGAATCTGAGAATGTTTCGAAATCGGGCTGTCCCTTCCGGTCCAATCCCCTCCCGGGCCTGCTCCCCATGAATAAACAGACCACCTGGATTGACCACCGTTCAAACCATTTCGCGATTGCCCCGTCCCTGCCGCAGACAGTGTACTTCGCAGAAAATCTGCTGCCGTTCGGGCCCGCTTTGCAGATAGTAACCACTTGTCTTTATCACTCTTGCCATCAGAGGCAAGGCCGAGTACATATAGTTCGACCGGCTTGCGGTCGGAATTATGCTGTAAATCAAGACAAAATCTCCTCAGAAACTTCCTCGCCGGCTCATCCAGACTGGTGCTGCCCGATGAAAAATGAACGTTCGCTATCGAAAAATTAGTCCTATCAGCGGCTATTTGCGAAGGCACTATAGTGGTTGTTTGCTTTAGTTTTTCAAGAATCCGGCGAAGCTCTTCGGCCTTTGCGTCAACAGTTCTGCGAGTAGAAGTCTCATCAGGATTACTTATGGAGTGCTTGATTTTAATATCGCCGAAACGAGGCGCATCTTCTTTTCCGAACAGCACTCCAAGTCCGATGTATCTGATCGATTCCAGAAAAGCATCTCGACCTGAATCAAAAAGTTCCGGATCCTGGACTTGAGCCAGACTCAGCAGCATAACGAAGAAAGTCAGAAGCAGCGTGACCATATCTGAAAAAGTCACGATATAACCCGGGACTTTGGCGCCTCCATCCTCGATAATCAAACGCGGACGTTTCAATTGTAAATACTCCGTTGCAGCAACACTATTTCAACAGTGCGTTCAGTTTCTGACGGGCCCAAATCCAACCGGCCATTGGCCATACTTCTTTTACCCAGTGTGCCTTCGGCCGAGATGCTGAAACGATCACTATTAAGGTTTTGTTCCTTCGTAAGATATTCCATCACCGCCCACGCCCGAGGCAGGCCATAGTATTCACTGGTATTATTGTTTACCTGCCCGTTTTCACTGATTACGATCCGGCTGGGCGATTCTCTTAAGAACGGCGCCATTATATCCATAATACGACGACCCTCAGATGAAAGAGCGGATCCCCTGGCCCAAAAAACCTTCTTCGACGAGACCAAGAATGCCACGCCGGTGGTGAGATTAATCATTTTCGTTTCTTTCAACAAGCCGTCTTGTAATCCTTGATCTGAAGTGGGCTTCTCACTGCCGCTGTCAAGTTCAACTAAAAGTTTGACCGGAGGTATATATGAAAGCGCATCCCTGTCACTCCGGCGCACCGGAGTGATATTAGTCAGGGCTTTTGAATAAACTACCTTCAAGCTTCTAAAGACTCTGTTGTCAAAAGATGAAAAACTCAAGAGGAGTACAAAGAATGTCAACAACAGCGTCATACAATCACTGAAAGTCACCATCCATTCCGGTGCACCCGGGGCCTCATCGGATTCAACCTGTTTATTCTCACGAGCCATTATATATTCGCCTTGACTTCTTCCCGCCTGCTCTGAGAGATAAATGCCTGCATTTTTTCACGGATGGTAGTCGGATTATCTCCCTGCGCAATCGCACAGACACCTTCTACAATCATTTCCATTGCAGTAGTCTCTGCCTTGGAATAAATCCCCAACTTGCCTGCCAACGGAATAAAAATTAAATTTGCCGTAAATGCTCCGTAAAATGTGGTGAGCAAAGCGACTGCCATACCGGCACCGATCTGGTCCGGCGAAGAAAGATTCTTAAGCATCTGGACAAGTCCGATGAGCGTACCGACCATCCCGAAGGCAGGAGCGGCCGCACCCATAAATTCCAGAATCTTTTTACCGGTCGAATGGCGGTCTCGAAGATTGTCAATCTCCAGAGACATCAAGTCCCTTATCGCGTCGGCTTCCTGTCCATCCACAAGCATCTGCAAACCCTTGACAAAAAACAAATCGCTTATCTTGGGAATCTCCTGCTCCAGAGCCAATGCACCATCGCGTCTGTTGATAGCGGCAAAATTCACCATATTCTGTACCAGTTCCGAAGACGACGGGATCTTGGTAACAATCGTTTTCTTAATAACAGCAAATATCCCGAGAAACTGAGGCAGAGAAAAATGTATCAGAGTAGCGCACAACATACCGCCTATTGTAATTGCCAACGATGGAATATGCACAAACGACTGCCATCCGCCGCCAACTACGATGGCACTGACAACAACGAGAAAGCCAAGAATCACCCCTATTATAGTCGCAATATCCATAAGACTACGTCCCCTCAACTATCTGTTTCAATCTCTTGCACAATGCCGCTGCCAGTGCCGGCTCGGAAGTAGCCACTTCGGCCAGCAACTTTGCTTTAGTCCTCTCGGTCATATAGAATAGTATCTTTACCGCATCATCGAAACTGTTGCTGACAGTGCCGGGTCCGACAGTTCGCATTTCGCTCGTATCCTGCGTACCACACATATTAGTTATAATTTTACTGGCACCGGTCACATCCATCTTATCATAGGCAGCTGCTATCGATACCAGATTGGTCTTCTCTATTTGATCGATCTCAAGCTTGCTTTTAAGCAGCTTGTCACGCTCAGTTTTGATATTGGCAATGGTCGAAGCAAGTTCAATTCGCAGGGTATTGAGGTTCTCTATGTCCTTCTTGAGCATATCCTGGGTCAACTGTAATCTTCGTTCCCGGACCCCAAGTGCCTGCAGCCTGTCGTTATACTCCTGCATTTTTTGCCGGACATCCAGAACCAGGTTCTTGAGCTGCTGCTCCGTCATAGCTTTTGTCATCGGCACAGAAGTTGCAGCAACATTAGCTAACGCACTTGTTTGAGTCTGCTCCAGATCCTGATCGGACTCGTCACCGGCAAGTATCAGCATTTCCGATTCGTTGGGCACGCTTACCTGAGACGATCCAGTAAGCCACGCAAAAACGAACGCTCCGGCAAAACTTACTAATCCAGCCGCCGCTGTTATTATCATAAATTTCTTACTCATTTATCTTCTCCCAATTTCGTGATTTTCGGACAAATGAAATTGTAGCCCCCTCATCCAGCTCTTTTTGCTCCAGTTTCTCCTGTTCCTTTATAAATTGTATCTTTGCTTCGACTCTTAATTTCTCCAAACCTTCTTTGAACCTTCTGACTTTTAATACTTCAGCAATTTTCTCTCTTTGCTGTGATTCCAGCTCGGTTATTTTTTCTTTGAGTTTTTTAATCTTCTCATCGCTCGCAGTCGAATATCTTAAAAAGAATTCCTGCTCACCTAACCGTTTTTTAGGATTCCTTTCGGTCAAACCTACGATGATATTTTCCAACATTTTTTGCCGTGCGATCAGTTCGCCTCGCGTCTGCGCCAACCTTTCTGTAAGTTCAAAAAGTTCTGCCCTGGTTTTTTGCTCTTCCTTTTTCTTAATCTCAAGGACACGCTGCAACCGCCATACAAAACGTTTCATTTAATATCCAATTTTTCACTCTTAATACAGGTTCGCCGGAATTTATTTATTGCTCCGGTGAACTCAACAATTCATCCCACGATTTGGTAATAACATTCAAACGCTCGACAGTTTCGGCAAAATCAGTCCTCTGGCGAACAGGTTGAATAAGAAAATCTCTTATCCTGTCTATCAAAGCCAAAGCCCCGTCAATATGCCGGTTGCTTCCCGGTGAAAACGCCCCGATATTTATCAAATCTTCAGCATCAATATAAATGGCATATATTTCCCTGAGCTTCTGCGCCGCAAGCCTGTGCTCTTCGCTTGCTACAACAGGCATTAACCGGCTGATGCTCTGCAGGATATCCACAGCAGGATAATGGCCCCTCTCAGCTAATTTTCTCGATAACACTATATGCCCGTCCAGCAGGCTCCTGGCACTATCAGCAACAGGATCAGCCAGATCATCGTTCTCAACCAGGACCGTTAAAATACCCGATATACTGCCGGTTTCGGCACAGCCTAAACGCTCGATAAGTCTTGGCATCAGTGAAAAAACGCTCGGACAGTAGCCCTTGGTGGCTGGAGGTTCACCAGCAGCAAGACCTATTTCACGCTGGGCCTGGGCAAAGCGGGTAAGTGAGTCCATCATAAACAAAACATTTTTTCCCTTATCTCTAAAATATTCGGCGATTGTAACTGCAACGAAAGTCGCCTTTACCCGCTGAATCGGCGGAGAATCCGAGGCCGCTACGACAACAACACTTCGCGCCAATCCCTCCGGGCCGAGGTCCGAATCGAGAAATTCCCGAACCTCCCTGCCGCGCTCCCCAATCAGCGCAACAATATTGACATCTGCCTCACTCGAATTGGCAATATCGCCAAGCAGAACGCTCTTACCCACACCGCTGCCTGAAAAAATTCCTATTCTTTGCCCCTTACCACACGTCAGCACACCATCTATAGACCTGATTCCAAGAGCCAGGTGGCTCGTAATCTTCTCCCTGCTAAGCGGCGCCGGACTGTTCGCATCCAATTCCTTTTTGTCCGTACCCAACAAAGGCCCTTTATTATCTATTGGTTCTCCCAACCCGTTTAATACTCTACCCAGAATACTATCGCTGAGAGTAATATGGCGCCGAGTGGTCCGGGCAGTCACCGTATCGCCCGGTGATATGCCCTCAATATGCTCCAACGGCAGCAAAACAAGATGGTCGTTCTGAAATCCAACCACCTCTGACATCACACTGTGGCCATCGCGAATCCGGATACTACAAAGTTCTCCTAATCCTATTGCCGGACCGGACGATTCGACCATCTGCCCGGCGACTCTTACTACGAAACCCTGGCAATCCAACAGATTTACATCGCGCAGCGCCGAGTGAAACTTCTCAAAATCAATCTGATTGTCTAAAATTTCACTTGTAGCCATAATTTAATTCGCCTTCTCAAGCGCTTTACCGATTCGTTCCAGGTTGTCATCAATAAACGATTTGATAATCCCTTTCGGGCTTTCGAGTAAACATTCCGCTCGCCCGATATTCGGATCGGAAATTAACTTTATGCCGGCCAAAACACCACCCGGCTCATCTTGTTGAGCTTTCTGACATTTTTCGACATCTTCAGGATTTAAATGCACTACTATATCCTGACTACCTGGTGCACTATTAAGTGCTTCTTTGACGATGGATTCTATTTCATAGTCACCATTCTCCACTTTCTGCATCAAAATCTTCCTGGCGATTTCGACTGAAAGTCTGGCGATTTCTTCCCTGTGTTCGACATACAGTTTGTCGCAAAATTTATTAAGCTTGGATGTCACACCGTTGAGGATCTGGCAAGCTTGTGAAAAAACAGCTTTCTGAGCTTCTAAATCCTGCTTTAGAATTTGCGCTGTGTCAGCATCCGATTCTTCGATATCAGGACATGACAATTGATCAGCTTCGCTCCCGGCGTAATCATCCAGGAATTTTGCTGAAGTAATCGGTTTATTAAGATTGACTGTAAGTGTCTGTGACATTTTGTTATTACCTTGCCAGCCTGAGTGTACCTTCATCGTTAGCCTGTCTTAGCGGCTCAATAACTTCCTCTCTCGCATCGAGAACTTCTTTTTCCATCGGCTCCTGCATCAATGAGACTTCCTCATCAAGCATCGAAACAGCCCGGTCGGAAATATTTGAGCGTATCTTTTGAACTATATCATCATCTGCTCCATATAGTGCTAAAGCTAACTTACTTGTGTCCACGCTTCGCAGTGCTTCCTGCATAGACCTGTCCGCCACAAACGGTATATCTTCCCAAGTTATCATCAAACGTTTAACCATAGTGGCCCTTTCCTCGTCACTTTTGCCGATCTCTTCAAGCAAAGGGTCTCGCAGATCTTTCTCCATGCCACTGAGTACAACAGCCAGCTTTCGCAGAGTCTGCTCCGGCTTTTCCATGGGAGCTTCTCCCTGAAAACTCTGCAACCGCTTTGTAATCGCAGATGCCATTCGCTGTTTAACTCCGCTGCCCATCGGTTCGGGGCTTGTCATCTTACATACAGCTTTAAGACGAGCTTCTTCACTCAAGCGTGACAGAACTTCCTGGCCTTTCTTCGGAGGCAACTCCGACAGTATCACTGCAATCGTTTGTGGATGTTCGCCCTCCAGAGCAAGAACCAGCTCATCCGTGCCGGCCGAACGAATATCCGAAAACAGGTCACTTTGTTCCGTAGCTTTTTTAACCTGCGATTGAATTTGCTCGGCCTTCTCCTTATCAAGAATGTTTACAAGCATTTCATTGATAAAAGTCCTTACACTAAACTTCTGGTTTTGCCCCTGCCGAAGGGTGTTACAGAATTCCTGCACAACCTTAGTCTGCTCTTTAACATCTCTCTGTTCTGATGCTTCGATTCGTGCAAGCTCTATGGCAATCTCCTGAATCTCATCGGCGCCAAGCCCCTTGAGAAGCTCAGCAGCAGTTAAAGTATCCAGACTCATCAGTAACATTGCAGCTTTCTGTTTACCAGACAATGCCATATACTTAAATCCTTCGATACTAAGATCTTTTCTGTTAAAAGGCCTTTCGCTATATATCTTCATCCGTTATGAAGATATTTTCGCTTTTCTCATTAATTCCGTAATAATTTTACCAATCTGGCGATCTTTGCTGTGAATTGCACTAAGCACGCCATCCCGAATCTCTTCATCCAAGTCTCGCAAAATTACTACCAGTTCCCCCAGAGGTTGTTCGGGACAGGTTGCTAAGTCCGGATTGCATAAGAACTGTTGTATCCGGAACCGAATCTCCTCGGCTTTATCCTGACCTACAGTACTTTTCAGCAATTCACTCAGGAAACCATCGAACTGAAATGTTTCCTTTGTTTTCAAGAAATGATGGAACTGCTTTACAATTTTTGAGCTTTTGCCGCTGCTCTTAACATCGGCGGCATCCATACCTGCCAGCTCAAGTGTCAACTCACGGGCTACCTCGGTATCGAGACCTTTTAGCAGCTCTGCAGCAGTGGCGCTATCCAGGCTCATCAACAACATTGCAGCTTTTTGCTTACCTGTCAGTGCCAATTATTTACCCCCCTTTTTCTTCGATCCAACTGGTAAATAATTGTTTGACACGTTCGGGATCATTCTCCAAAGCACTGGCTATCTGTCGGCGCAATACAAGCGGCTCCGATCCCCCCGCCGCCTCCGGAAGAAGACCACCGGTCACCTCACTTGCAGGAAGCTGCCCAGGCTCTGCTTCCATTTTTACCTTTTTCTTCGCACCTCTGAACATGCGAAGAACAAGCAGGGCACACACAGCCATAATACCCAACGAAGCCTGCCGTGCAATCGCTACGAAATCAAGTCCGGCCGACAGTTCTTCGTCCAGCAACGTTTTAACCGGCTGATGAAACCTGGCAACTACCACTTTAAGAGAATCCCCACCCGTAAGATCCAAACCGAGAGCGTTTTCAATGAGTTTTTCCACATCATTCGGATCCATTACATTTGCAACCTGTCCGCCAGAATCTGCTTCATTTACATCGGGGGGCGACAAGTCAACAACAGCAGCAACCGACAGTGATTTTATTTCGCCGGGTAATATGAGTTCCTGTGTTTTAGTCTTGCCTACCTCATATTCAGTTATAATTGTTTCATCCTTTTTTTCGCTGCCCGTCGTAGCCTGCCCCGAAGCAGTTTCGCTGCCGGCTCCGGTTTCGGAATTATTTGTAATCTCTTCCTTTGTAACCACTCCCTTTGGCTCTAATTTTTCCGTAATGGTGCTAACGCTGTTCATATCAACAATAGCATGAATCCTGACTTTTGCCCGGTCTGGTCCCAGAACAGCCGTGAGCATCTCCTCAACCTTGTCTTCCAAATTTTGCTCTACCCTCTCCCTGTAATCCTGAACGGTGCCGGCCCCACTGGCCATGGTCTGGTCGGACTCACCGGATAAAAGACGGCCCTGGCTATCGATCACAGTTACATTTTCTGAACTCAGTCCCTCAACACTACCGGAGACTAAATGCGTAATGGATGCTATGTTCAATGAGCTTAATCTGTACCCCGGCCTCAGTCTAAGAACAACAGATGCCGTCGTCTTGCCCGCTTCAGATGTGAAAAGCGTTTGTTCTGAGCTTACGATATGGACCCGGGCCTGATTTACGCCGTCAATCATTTGGATGCTCTTGGCAAGCTCTTCCTGCAGAGCCCGCTTGAGATTAACGCTTTGAACGAACGGGCTGATTCCGATTTTCTCATTGTCAAATATCTTGTAGCCGCCCTGATCTCCTGCAGGCAATCCCTCTTTTGCCATATCCAGCCGAAGCTGATAAACCTTCTCTTTCGGAACGAAGATACTCGTCCCGCCGTTTCGTAATTCATACGCGATGCTCTGCTCACTGATTTTTTCTGTAATCTCAGAAGCTTCTTCCGGAGCAAGATCCTTATACAGCATTCTCATATCAGGCCTTCGGGCCCAATGGACAAGCAGGCCGCTGACAATTACGAATGTCAGAACAATTGCAACAAGAAGAGCCCGCTGAACCAGACTTATCTTTTCCCAAATTGCCCTAATCTTTTGAAAAAAGCCCATAGAATTCCTTTGCTTTTTGATTATTTCCAGCCGGAAAAGGCCGCTATAATCAACAACGGATTGCAATCAATCACAACGGCATATTCATCGTTTGTTTATACGCTTCAATTAGCTTGTTTCTCACGCCCACAAGTAGCTTGAAACTCATATCAGCTTTCGCTACGGCAGAGACTACAGAAGTAATATCTTCGTTCTTGCCGGACAGTAAATCTTTGATAGACATATCAGATGACTGTTGAAGATCATCGACCTTGGATACGTAATCCCCGGCGGCCTTAATAACGTCAGGAAAGCCCGATTTCTTGTCATCAGCACTTCCGATTTTCGGCATTCCAGGAGCGTTCGGACCGGTGCCGATTTTTACCGATTGCATCGGCCCGGCCACATTTGCATTTATATTGACCATCAATTATTCCCTAATTTATCGAAGTAACTCAAGTGTGGTTTCAAGCATTTGTTGATAACGTTTCAAGATAGCAACATTTGCCTGATACATCTTCGAAGCAATATTCATATTTATCATCTCAACGGGCAAACTGATGTTCGGCATAGCAACATATCCGTTTTCGTCCGCCATAGGATTGCCCGGATCCAGAACCTTGAGAAAATCACTCATGTCCGTGACTATTTGATCGATTTCGACGCCGCCCAAATCGCCGTCTGTTTTGAATTTAGCTTCATGCCTGCGGTAAGGCTTTCCATTGCCGGCATCGGATGTGCGGGCATTAGCAATATTTGACGAAACCTCTTTCATCTGCCTGCCCTGTGCTCGCATACCCGAAATCGCTATATCTATTGGGCCGAAGCTATTGTTTACTTCCATCTATTGTAGTTCCTTTTCTCGTTTCATTCTGATGCTGGTTTACTCGAAAAAACCAGCTACCAAAAATGGAAAGCTATTTTACGCTCATCGCCAAATCAATTTGTTTGTACTTCTTGCTGAGCAGCCGGATATAAGCCTTATGACGGAGAGTATTTTTTATCATCTGACCTATTTCGGCTTCCAAATTGACATCGTTACCGTTCGGTTTTACAGGTGTCTGTTTAGGCCGGTAAATTTCTGCATCTACCTTGCTAAGGTCGAATTCATCAGACGAACGCAGGCACCTGGCAAGCAATTCTTCAAATTTAACATCGATCCTGCGATATCCGGGAGTTTCGAGATTTGCAATATTATTCGCTATCGCTTTTTGACGAAGAGTCTCAGCCTTTATTCCTGCATTGATAATATCTACTATATTTTCTGCTTTGGACATCAACAGTTCCTAAATATTTATACACAAACCTTGCCTGCTAAAGAAAAATAGCAATATTCGTGCCAAATTCCGCTGTCTTGTCATTTTCAGCACGTTATTCCCTGCTACGTACAAAAAAAGCCGTTAAGCACAAAAAACACATAATCGCAGGTCAATGATAATGTCAGGATTTTATACAACCGGGAACGTTTCTTTACATGCAGACTTGACTTTTTAACGTCCGTTAGCTCCTCTTGCTCCTGCCTTAGTAATTACCAAATACGGAAAATGAATCCCCTCCTAAAACCAAACCGGAAATTCTTACCTGTCAATTAGGAATATTTCTCCGCCATCATAACCGGCAGAAAAAACACCAGAGTGATTAAAAAAATCACCAATTCTCTTAAACGTATTGTTTACAAGCACTTACTATTCTCAAGTATCCACATCTCAAATGCTGGCACATCAATTGCTAATATTAATTGACTTAACAGGTATTGCTATATGAATGTCAACTTATTAATAACTGACAATAATTTTATACCGGCAACGGGCATAAGCTCAGTTCCACCAAAGCCTGATTCGAGCAGCAAAAGTTCAAAATTTTCTCTGGCTCCGGATGATAAACATACGCAGGTCAACGACCTTGAAAAGTCAACCGCCGATAATGTCAGCAAGGAAATTCGGGAGCAGAAAAAGCCCGGTAATAAATCTTCTAATGAATATAAACCATCGATTCACAACAAAACAAAGTCCGAAAATCCCCACAAAGCTGAGAATACAACCAAACCAAAAGAGCCAAGTGCAACTTCCGGGACAATCAAGCAACCAGGCAAGCAGAAAAACTTAATACAAAGCTGGTTGGCTGAAAATTCTGTGGCCGTAGAACATAGCAACTCTGTAACCGTAAAACATAGCAAAGAAGGAACCGCCACAGAAATTGAGCCGAAAGCCGACCAACAAATTGCCCAAATTATCAATAATACACCTGCCGGCAAGTCCCCTCCCGTTACCGGACATGCAGTAAAATCAACCGAAATCAAACTTCTTCACTTCACAGAAAAAGGCCAATTGGGAATCAAGACGGTTCTGCCTGCAAAATCCAATGGCGAAAATGGACTTAAAGCTGTCTTATCCGACACACTAAAGAATATTCCTGCCAGCAAGAAACAAGCTGAAACGGGAAACAACACCGATAAGGTTTCTGAATTAACCAAGACAATTACTGAGACAAAACCCGCAACAGAAGTAACAGAAAAGAGAAATACTACTGAATTGGTGTCCGAAATACCCACTAATACCGGCAAAAGTACGAACGTCTCCACCGTAAAACAAACGGCAGAGAATATCAACCTGACGAACATTCAAGCCAAAATCCCGGAAGTGCAACCTCAGCCTGCCGGGATTGATATGAAAAAGATAGCACCGACTGATCAAACAGATGCCAAAGCTAACGCCTCGCTAAAAATTTCGAACTTGCCGAATCCCAGCGGTAAAGAAGCCATAAATACCGGCGATGATATCCCGGAAAATCAAAGCGTCCAAAAATTAAATATAGCAGCGGAACCGGTATTCACCAATCAAACAAAAGAGCGAAGCATTTCTGCGTCCAATAAGAACGCTTCTCAAGGGTTGGAACAGATACTCTCGCACAATAATTCCCAAACTGTAATTACAGAGCAGACTACCGCTGCGGCAAAGAACACAACGACAGCAAATATGCCCGACCAGAATTCTTCAAACGATGTCTCGGCAGATATCGGCAAGCAGATTCTCGAATCGGTTCAAAGATCCGTATCCCAGCAAGGTGTCGAGAGGCAAATAACAGTCCGCCTTAATCCGCCCGAATTGGGAAAGGTTCTTATAAAATTCCAGCAGCAGAATTCCGAATTAACCGGCCTTATGGAGGTCAGTAAAACCCAAACCAGATTCGAGATCGAGCAAACGTTGCCACAGATAATCCGCAATCTTGCTGATTCCGGCATTAATATAAAGCGGCTTGAAGTTATGCTGTCTAATGAACAGCAACCAGGGCAAGGAACGTCTGGAAACCAGTCATTGCAAAACGGCGGTTCTCAGCAGCAATATTCGGGTAATCCGGGTACGTCGGGAAATGATATGGATGTTCACCAGAGCAATGAGTGGTTAACAAGCAACAACAGTTATGAGGACCTTTCCGAATTGCAGGGGACACTTATCACCGATAGCTCCATCAATCTGCTAATATAAAATACAATCGTATCGGTTTTCAAAGACTCGCAGAACAGAAAGGCCATATTGATGCCAACCATAGCCGCAACTTTGGAGCTTGCCACCAAACATCATCAAGGCGGGCATCTCCAAGAGGCAGAGCAATTATATCATTTGGTTCTGCACAGCAATCCTGATAATCCCGCGGCACTACATTCATTAGGGATAATAGCTCATCAAACGGGGAAACATGATACGGCTGTCGAGCTGATCGGCCAGGCGATTGCCAATAATCCTCAGGTGCCGCAATATCACAATACCCTTGGGCTTGTCTTCGAGGCCCTTGGGCAATTTGAGCAAGCGGTTCACGCCTATAATCAGGCAGTGTCAATCAAACCCGATTATGTCGAGGCTTATCACAATATGGCAATCGCATTGCAATCGCAGGGCCGGTATGTCGCTGCGGTTGACAAGTGCCGAGAGGCGATATCGCTAAAGGGTGATTATGCCGAGGCATACAATACGATGGCCTTCTCTCTGGAAAAACAAGAGCAGTATGTCGAAGCGATGGAAAGCTACAAGCAGGCGCTGCGGCTTAAACCGGACTACGCCGAGGCATACAATCATTTGGGATTCGTTCTAAACAAACAGGGCCGGTCTGCCGAGGCGATTGAAATTTACAGGCATGCTCTTCAAATCGATTCGAACTATGCCGAGGTTTACAGTAATTTGGGCATTGCCCTGAAAGACCAGGAGCAATTTGCCGAAGCGATTAAGAACTTCGAGCAGGCACTTCGTATTGATCCGGATTTTGCCGAGGCTTATTATAATCTGGCCAACAGCCTGCGCGACGAGGGGCAATGCATCGAGGCCATCGATAATTACAAGCAGGCGATTCGGCTAAAACCCGACTATGGCGAAGCGCACTGGAATATGTCACTTACTCATCTGCTGAGCGGAAATTTCATAGAAGGCTGGAAGGGATATAAATGGAGACGGAATATTGACTTAAAGATTCTCATCGGCCATCACTATACAGACAAGCCCCGCTGGGACGGCACACCTTTCGAAGGCAAACGGATTTTAGTGCATTATGAGCAGGGTTTAGGTGATAACATACAGTTTGTCAGATACCTGCCCATGATTAAAGCGAGGGGTGGTACAGTAATATTTGAGACGCTCAAACCTCTGATTGCTCTTTTACAAGGTTTTCCGGGAGCAGACCAAATCGTAGAGAACCACCCTGATGGAAAACCATCTGTGGATTTTGATGTTTACACGTCTCTACTCGATATGCCTAACATATTCGGAACGACGCTGGATACGATTCCTGCTGAGATACCCTATATTCATGCCGAACCTCTCAAGGCTGAATATTGGCGGAACAAGCTTGCAGGATCATCTTTCAAGGTGGGCATCGTTTGGGCGGGGTCACCAACGCATGGTAATGACCGCTATCGTTCCTGTAAGCTAAAGTGCTTTACTCCGCTTACAACAATTGAAAATGTGTGTTTATTCGGACTACAAAAAGGCAAAGCCGCCGCTCAGATGGACGAAATGGCCGGAATATTACCAATCGTCAACATCTCGAAGGAATTCGATGATCTCACGGACACCGCCGCAGCGATCGAGAATCTCGACCTCGTAATCTCGGTAGATACTTCTGTGCTGCACCTTGCCGGAGCGATGGGCAAGCCGGCCTGGGCACTACTGCCTTATGCGCCCGAATGGCGGTGGATGCTGAACCGCCAGGACAGCCCATGGTACCCAACCATGAAGCTTTTTAGGCAAAAAGAATGGGGACAATGGGAACCTGTATTTAATCAAGTTGCCCAGGAGCTAAGAATAGTAGCAGAAAAACATAAAGCAGATGCGAATTTCATATAATCACGGACATAAACTAATGATTCCTGCCATAATTCCAAGTTACAAAAATAAAAATCAGCTTGAGAAATGTATAGCTCACTTGAGAAATCAAACACTCAAAGTAGAAATATTCATCAGAGACAACAATAAGGACAATATCTATTTTACAGCCGCAGTAAACGAAGGCATAAAAAAGTATTTAGATCAACCCTGGGAATATATTCTCGTACTGAATCAGGATATGTACCTCGAATCAACTGCTGTCGAAAAAATGGTGACATTTATGGATTCGCATCCTGAATGTGGTATTGGTGCACCGTTACAATTGTACGACAAAAATCCTGATTATGTAATTTTTGCCGGAGGTTTCGAAGCCTTTCCGGCAGGACAACACGAACATGGTCAATTATCAGAATTTACAGATGACAAGCAGATTTTCTGGTGCAACGGTGCATGTATGATGCTCCGGAAAGAAATGATTCGGGAAATCGGCATACTGGATGAAAATTTCATCTTCATCGGCAGCGACAGCGACTATTGTTTTACCGCAAGATCAAGAGGCTGGCATGTATCGAGAATAGCCGGAGCCAGAGGCATACATGAGTGCGGAGCATCCGGATCTTCAGGTGACATAAATACCGAAATACTGAAAATCCAGGATATGATCTATTTCGCAAAAAAATGGCTAACCGGCGAGTTATATAAGCAAACAGCATACGAAGGACAAAACCTTACCGCCTCGACAATCGAAGGCACCATAAACGAATTAGAACAGGCCAAAAGCGAATTGGAACATTGTCGGCTTAACTCGTCAAATGGACCTTCCGAAACTGCCACTTGTGACGGGCAGTTTCAATCGACTGCAAAAAAGCCTTTTTAAATTTAGCGGTTGAGAAATGCTCCGATACGACTTTTCGGGCCTCGGCGCCCATCCTGACGGCCAAATCTCTATCATCCAATAACATTCTTGCGTATTGCCGCAATTCATCCGGATCATCGCTGAGAAAACCGCTGACTCCATGTTCGACAGGAGAACTCGGATGCCTATTACCGAGAACCGGCATCCCGGCAGCCATAGCCTCAATCGAAGCCATATTATAACCATCTTCCAGTCTCGGATCGGCAGTGTGAATATAAAAACGATGCATTTGCAGCATCTTCTTCAAATGGTCCCAACTCTTAGAAGCCGTAATGCCGGGGATATCCGGATTATGCCCGACAAGTTCTACTGGTACACCATCGAAAGCATTCTTGTGGAGGTCCCATAATAAAATTCTCTTTCTACTCTCAATGAAATTGCAAATGCGAAGACCGCAAGCCATCTGCCCCGAATATGGCAGATAATCACCCGGCTCAATACCAACTACTACAATATCCTCTGTAAAATCCCAGGATTTGCCTTTAAGCATAGTACCAGATACAACATGGCCACCAACTAATTCCAGGTAGTTCTGAAGCAATTGCCTGAAACGTTCCGGCTCAACTTTTGATTTCTCCTCAAGTATCCGGCCCTCAATAGTAGAGTGTAAGACTATAAGCCGAGGTTCGGGCCTAAACTTAACATCCAGCAAATCGGTCATGTTGTGGGCAATGATACAATAATATCTTTTTTGAGATTTAAGCGCTTCCGGCAAAGTAATCAATCGAGAATTCGGCGGCATCGGACGCATTTGCTCGTCCCAGGTTTGTTTGTATCTGCCTTTAAGACCTATAATAATATCAAGGGCATAGCCTAACACCCCAAGCTGATATACCCATGCTTCGTGACAATTAAATACAAGCAAAGTCTTATTATTAGTGTATCGGTCCTGATTATGCATATATGACCAGGATAATACGCCATCGAAAAACTCCGAGCAAGAAATATCCCTTTTGATCCGACATTTGCACAGAAGAATTTTAAGTTCGGCTTATATACATTGCACCTACAAAGCTTCATCACAACGGTCCGATAATTTCATAAAATTCCTACAACTTTTTTTCTCTCTTTGGCAACTCAACTACAATATCAGACTAAATTCCATTCGGATTACCGGCCCAACCCTTGTTAAGTATTTTCCATAAAAGAAATTCCTCAAGTCGCTTTCATTCTGGCCGATAATGAGCATTGTAAAGCAGACTTTATGGCGTGCTCGTTGCATGCCCGTGTTAATATTTGGGGGCTTTGACAAGGCCAAAAAAAAGTTGTCTGGTACTAAATTAGTTAAGGAGTCAAAGATATGTTAGCAATTAAGAACAATATTATGGCGGCTAATGCTGCTCGCCACCTGGGCAGCAGCTACGATGCCCTGGCCCAGTCAGTCGAAAGACTGTCGTCTGGTTTGCGCATCAACAGTGCAAAAGACGACGCGGCCGGCCTGGCTGTCCGCGAGTTGATGCGTGCCGACATCGCAGTGCTTCAGCAAGGCTCTCGTAACGCATTGGATGGCATCAGTATGTTACAGACCTTCGAAGGTGCGATGGGAACGATGGACGAAGCCCTCGTGCGTATGAAACAGTTGGCTGAACAGGCCGCTACTGGTTCGTATTCTTCTGCACAGAGAGCCATTATGGACAACGAGTTCGACGAAATGGCTGCAGAAATCAATCGTATCGCGGGTGCGACAGAGTTTAACGGCAACAATCTGCTCAACAGTGCTACTGCTACAGTATCGATTCAATTCGGTGCGGCAACAACAGACAAAGTCGATATTTCTGGTTCTGATATGACCAGCAGTGCTTTAGGTCTTACGTCTGCAAGCATCACTACTGCTTCTGCTGCTCAATCTGCTTTGGCAACTATAGCCACGGCAATCACGACCAAAGACACTGCTCGTGCGGCGTTTGGCTACAAGATGAACCGTCTGGAAAGCACCATATCGGTTATCAACAATCAGGCCGAGAACCTGATGGCAGCCGAATCTCGTATTTCAGATGTCGATGTTGCAACTGAAATGGCAATTATGACCAGAACACAGGTGTTGGCACAAGCTGGTGTCGCCATGCTTGGACAGGCCAACACTGTGCCTCAGATGGCATTGAGCCTGCTCAGATAACAACTGCAGCTTTCAAAAACAAGATAACTTATGGGGGAGATGGCTGGAGCACAAACTTCTAAGTCATCTCCCCATAAGTTCAGCACCTTGAGCTTGGAACCCATATTTATTAATAACGGAGCGATACTATGAAAGGAATCGCAGCATATCAAGACAGCGCTGTTACGACGCAGAGCAAAGGTCGCCTTATTGTTTTGCTTTACGACGGCGCTATCAAGTTTATGAAACTGGCTATCAAAGAATTAGAAGCCGAAAACTACGAAGCAAAGGGACGATATATAAATAAAGCCCGGGATATTATAAATGAGCTCAATGCGGTTTTGGACATGAATACCGGCGGTGAAATAGCTACGAACCTTCGGAAACTATATTGTTTTATGAATAGCCGACTTTCGGAGGCCAATATCAAACGCGATCCTAATATGATTCGCGAAGTTATCGAACTAATGGAAGAATTAAATCAAAGCTGGAAAGCGATCGCCGGTTAATCCAGTAGATTTTTCAAATGGGGGCAAAGTTATGCTTGAAGCAAAAGACATTATGACAAAGCAAGTTGTTTGCATCAGGAAAGATACTCCGATATTCGAAGCTATAAGAATGATGGCCAATAATAATATCACAGGCATTCCTGTTATAGACGACGATTCAAGCCTGGTTGGAATGCTGTCCGAACAGGATGTGCTGAGATTACTACATACTTATGACGAAGAAAAAGACAGAACCGTAAACGATTTTATGACACAACCTGCAATTCACTTTGAAGAAAACGAACCGCTGCTGGATGTTTGCTACTGCCTCAGAGACAATTCCATCAGAAGAGTTCCGATCACGTCAAACGGCAAAGTATCAGGTGTTATCAGCAGATCGGATATTCTCAAACGCATTCTTCATCAATGGGAAAACAGCAATTTACAGACGGCAGGTGAATCAAAATAATTCAGCATAACAAAAACCGCACCGCTTAAGAATCAAACGATTCAACGAATACGTATAGCTTAACAATCGACGGCCTCAAATATGAGGCCGTTTTAGTAACAAAAATTCCTGTAAAAACACTGGATATCATATTTAGTTATCCCGGATTAACTAAGTAGTACGTGACATATGAATTAAGATTTGATAATATAGAGGTTATGGAGACCAATCAAGATATTTTCGACCTTTCTTTACGGAAGAACCATGGCTTTTCTTGTGTGTAATGCGACATGGCATCCCGAATTTCTCAAAAATTCGTTGCAATTTCAATGCAGTTTTGCTATTATGGAACTGGCATTAAACAGGAGTTTCTCAGGAAAAATTTCTAAACGTGCAGAAATGCGATTTATGAAGTCAAATGGGAAATCCCAGGTCTAACAAGATCAAGGTTGTTTTCATTTTTATGCTACTGAGCTGTGTGGCAGGACAGTCAGGGGCCATTGACGCTTTTTGGGTACCTCCAGTTCCACCACTTACCCAGTACCGTATCGACACACGCATAGATCTAAACCAAGGGATGATAGAGGGAAGCGAAACCATCTCCTTTACCAATACCGCCGCACGGCCTATTAAGCGTCTGGTCCTGTATTGGATTGCCTTGGGAACCCTGGATATCTCACATAATAAAGAGCCAGTCACAGTTTTGGATCGTATAGAGGACAAAAGCGGCAATGCCTACACCCATATTGCTTTGGCCGAATCTGTACTACCGGGCGAGTCTCTCGTTTTGGACCTGACCTTCCGAATGGTACACCCAGGATTTATACAGATCAATAAGGTTGAGATCGGTTCGGTGTTTCCTTACCTATGGTGGGGCTTTGATACAAAAGACGACTATGATGTACGTATAGACATATCCAAAGACTATCTAGTGGCCACGAGCGCACGATTGAACCAGGAGACTGGACGCTATCAGACGCAGGGTGTGCGTTCGTTTGGCCTGTTTCTGGGCCGGGGCTTTCAGTCCCTGGAGGCCCAGGCCGGGGATGTTAAGGTATCTTGTATCTTTGCGCCAGACGGTCGGGAATGTGCACGATTGCTATTAGATACGGCTGTGGATGTAATCAACTTCTATCAAGAGCGTTTCGGTTTCTATCCTACGCGCGATTTAGCCATTATCCCAGGTATAGACCGACCGGCTGGGGGATATCCAGTGGCAACCAATATGGTAGCGATCCACGGCATGGCCAGGATGCACGAAATGCCTATGCTGCATTGGCAGTGGATCACAGCCCACGAGATCGGGCACCAGTACTTTGGTGAATACGTCCTGGAGAAGGACAACCCGGGCTGGCTCTGGATCGGACTGGGTATCTATGCAGACCAGCAGTATACTCAGGCCCGGTCGCTGGGCCCCGACAAGCACCAGGGATTATTGGCACGCTACTGTGACGGTGTACGCAGCGGGTATGATACTACGGTAGCACGCTCTGCAGAGCAGATGGAGCAGATTGATTTTGATTTTAACAATGTAGTGATTCATGGCAAGGGATTCGCCATTATCAGTGCCCTTGATTGCATTCTAGGGAAGGAGGTTTTTTCCCGCATTGTGGATCGTTGTTTGTCTGAGTATGCATGTTTACGTCTGGGGGAGTGCGAATTCCGTGCTGTATGTGAAGCTGAATCCGGCCAGGATTTGGGTTGGTTCTTTGATCAGTGGATCCATTCCAATCGCTACTTGTCCTATGAGATCACGGAAACCCAGTTTGCGAAAACGGATACCGGTTATTGTACCCAAGTGACAGTTAAGAAATTGGGGACCATGGATTTTTCAGTGCCTGTGCAGGTCACCTTTACAGACGGTTCCACGCAAAATACGTTCACAGATCGGCTTCTGCCCGAAAGCATAGTGACCTTTGATAGTGCATCACCGTTGCAACAGGCGACAATTGATCCTGAGGGCAAACTGGCCATGATTGTGCCACCCCTCTAGATGACAGCACCCGAGGTAAGTGCTTTAATCGAAGTAAGTTCCGGCTTGGATCGCGATAAGTGACTTAGTGTGAACGACTCACCAAGGGAAGCCCTTTTTAAACCCTAAAAGCCCCATCGTTCCCTCAAAATGAACCATTTAAGGTTATATTAACTTCACACCTGATCCGGCACTATCCACGGTTTTCTATAGTTGGCTTTAAGGTACTTGTCGGCCTCGGTATCATTCACAAACTTTTCGGTCGCGCCATCATATTTCAGCTTGCGGTTTCCAACCCGATATGAAATATTGGCAAGATGGCACAATACCATCGAACGGTGCACCTCTTCCACATCGGCTTTCGGCTTTTTGCGGGTGCGGATGCAATTCACGAAATCTTCAAAATGCGCATCGATAATACTGCCGAATTTCAAGACGGCAGGCTCCGAGACAACCGCCTTGCTTTGACGAACACGGGCATCTCCTTCGAACACCTGCCATCCACCTCCGTGCCTGCCGAAGCACATAAATCCTTTTGTCCCGCATATCTCGACTTTTGTAGCACAAAACGGCCAGTCGGGAAACTTGCTCTGGTCTTTCAGGTGAACGATTCGATGCATATAAGGCGACCAAAGCGATGCTTCGAAAAGCAGCGTCAGTTTGTCGAATTCGAAAGTCGCGAAATGCGTATCAGGCTGCTCCCTATCGTCGTCAAAGTGGTAAACTCCTCCTGCGCTGCTGACCGTCTGGGGATAATCTTTGCCGATCAGATATCTCGCCAGGTCAATCTGATGAATCATATCTGCCATAATGTAGCCGACATAGAAATCCCACAATCCCCAAAACCACCTGCCCGGACGGTAGGGCAGCATGGGCGATGGGCCGCACCATAAATCATAATCCAGACCTTCCGGCACAGACTGAACATCCGCTACCTGAATCGGGCCTGATTCCTGCATGAGAAACACACGGGCCAAATGGACGTCCCCCAGCTTTCCGCTGCGGATGTATTCGGCGGCCTTGTCGGTATATGGAGCACTGCGGCTTTGAGTCCCGACCTGAACAATCCGGCGATATTTGCGTGCCGCCTCGACCATTTTCCTGCCGTCCCATATGCTCAGCGACAATGGCTTTTCCACATAAACGTCTTTTCCGGCCTGGCAGGCCATAATCGTAGCCAGAGCATGCCAGCGGTCGGAAGTGGCGATGATAATCGCATCGACCTCAGGGTCGTCCAGCATCTTTCGAAAATCCTGCACAAATTTCGGCTTATAGTCATGACCTTCCATTACAATCTCTGCCGCTGGTCCGTAGCTTCGAGTATCGGCGTCACAAATATATTTAATCTTAATATCCGATCTTTTAACGAGGCTCGTCAGAAGGGCACGTCCCCGGCCGCCGACCCCCATAATCCCAAGAACCATCTTGTTTGCCGCCGCTGAAGTTCCGCTCGCAGGCAGGAAGGTAATAGCTGTCGCTGCACCTACCGAACTTTTCAAGAATGCTCTTCGATCTATAGATTTCATTTTCTTCTCCCATAAAATATTATTTCGCTGGTTTGATTGTAAGACTTATAACAGCACGCAGCACGGGCTTGGTCAGGTTAATACCCAATCGAGTGGGTAGTCTGCGGCCGCTGAGATCTTCTTTGATAGTTTCCGGCGTGATTTTGAAACCTGCGCCCGTAACATCTATATCTACGCGCAGGGCCTTGTCCTGATCGCGAATCTCAAGTGACGAGTCAGAAAGCTGCCGCCATTTGTCAAAAGTAATAAGGGCCGTACCGAAATCACAGGGCTTCGAAAAGACAACTTCGTCGGTAACTGTTAAAGAGCCCGAATCCTGCCGGGAATAGTCAAACTTGCGCTGGAGCTTTTCGAGTTCCGGCACATCGTATGCCGATGAAATATCCAGAAGCAGGGTGTCGGCATCCTTAGTAAAATCATGACTAATTATCCGGCCACTGGCCTGCCTGCCGGTTCGCTGCAGCTTGCCGTTAACAAGTGGCACAGGGTGCCCGAAGGAATTCAGAACGTTGCTTTCATAACGCCGGCCGCTGAATGTGCGAGCAGTATAAACTTCCCCGCCGGGATCAAGCAGCAGGGGCTTATCACCTAACACCACGACGAAAGAGCCGACATCATTGTGGTTATGATGCTCTGCGTTATGGCCGCCCTTTAGAGCAACAGCAAGATTTGACGCCGAATCACGTGCCGGTCTGCAGATAAGTACACCGGCGTTCTCGAACCAGGACCTGATGCCGGGCCCTTCGGAAGCATTTTGTGCCGGCATATTGCGCGAAGCGGAATTCGGAAAACTATACATCATGCTCTGATAGAGAGAGCTGCCGGCAGAAACAGGATCGATTTGCTCCCAATTGCGCAGGCCCAAGCCTAAGCGGCGGCTGATAAAATACATCAGGCGGGAGCTGGGCCTGGCCCTGATCGAACAATCAGCGAAAGCGGGATAGACGCCGTTGATGATTTCGATTCTCGAACCGAAAGTCGCTGCCTGTTTAACCTTGGCATCCTGCAGCAGGTCCACTTTGCCGTCTGTGGCCTGATAGATCGATTCGCAGAGCATGATATAATAGCCGAAACCGTAATTCCAATAGCCCAATCCTTCGGAGCAATAACCATCGTCGGTGAATCCTTCAAGGAAATTCTTCGAGTAATGCTCCGCCGCCGCGATAAAAACAGCACGGTCTTGCCGAGAGTCGATTACAGCCAGAGCCGAACCTGTCACGCTGGCAAGACACACTGCGTTCCAGTTGTTCGTCCCGGTCATCCACCAGTTTTTCTCCCGCCTGCCCGCTACCATCTCGCGGTAAGGCAGGAAAATACGCCGGTCCAGGTTCTCACGGAGCAGCCGTCGTGTTTCCGAACTTAATTTGCCGGCAAGCAGGTAATCCGCAGTGCTTAACGACCAGGCCAGTCCCGAGGAGCCGAGATCGATATCGACACTTTTCCCGTGAAAGTTTGTCAGGTCCCTGTCGTGGGCCGGCATGACCCAGGTTCTCTCGGAGCACAGCTCTCGAACGATTTCTTCGAATGCCGGCATAAAACGTCCCTTGTTTTCAATGCACTCGGCCAGGACGAACGTACTGACTCTTCGGCGCCGACGGCCGCTGACTCGCTGCCAGCGCGTACGGTTTCCGGTGCGCGAAAAATCCAGGTACAAATCGTCGGGCTGTTCGGGAATGGCTTGATCCAGAAGCTTTTCCGCTTCGGAGATTATTCGCCTGAATGAATCTTTCTCAGCCAGATCATCCCACGCACTTCGCTCGCCAATTGGCAAACCAAATCCCGCAGGCTTATCGGAAAGAATAAGCGAGATTTCACTAATACGCTTTTCATCGATTTCTCCAACTAATCCCAGGGCAGCAGTCCCGGACATAACACTGCTGGAGACATACAAAAGAGCTGTAAGAGTAAATAGATACGGCTGTCGTAAAATTCGACCGGTCATGGTAACTCCTTTCCATTTCAAGATGTCAAAGCCTGACAAACACAACAGGATGTTACCAGAACCACAATCCTAAAGCAAGGATTGACAAGTTTCCTGCGCAGCCGAAAATAATCCATGTAAAATTTATCAAATCCTGTTATATAAAAAGCAAGGCCTATACCAGAACTTACCGGTATAGGCCCCGAAACCATTCAAATAGCATTGTTATTCATGCTATAGCGGATTTTACTATTCAGCAGCCTCTCTTGATTGATACAGACGGATGTCGTCAATAAACATCTTGCCCGAACCGCCGGGGATCGTCGTATTGCCCTGTGTACCCAGACCAATTGCGATGCTGTCAACGTCAGACAGAGCAATACCCTGATCAGCAAAAGCCTGGAGCGGAATAATCCACTCGGTCCACGTGTTAATCTGTGCCGCGTTCGCATCTTCATGGATAACTACCGCAGGATTGCCTATACTGTTGGAGATGGCTATATAAAGCGGTTCTGCATCGTTGCTCTCTATACCGATATCCTGGTCCATCCACTGCCCAGTGACCGAACCGGTAGTCGTAATATTCGAGAATACGGACTGACAAGTCTGAGCTGCATCATGGCTGGTCAGCGCCAGACCTATATAAACATTAGAGGCCATCGCGATGTTCAGTGTTGTAGCTCCAGTCACTGGCTGCCAATTCGTACCGTCCGCAGAATGTGTAACTGTAAAGAAGCCGGAGATGTCACGTTCAAGCTTTACCCAATAAGGAGCGGTTATGCCGGTCTGATTAAAGTTCTCGCTGGTTCCACCGGTACTTGGCCGATACTGTGAGGCAACTCCGTTGCCCGGCGTAATACAAGCAAAGGCATGCGCCGAATCAGGGTTCAATGATTCGCGAATCATCACGCCGGCTTTGGCCCAGTCGTTTGTGTTTTCGACACTCTCGACTTTTGCGATAATCGAACCGGCACCAGTGAGCATCTTATAGGCAAAGTGGAACTCATCAGCTTCTATGCCATTGACAGCCCAGATATCCGCGCCGGAGGCGGTCATTGTATAGGTGCCGGCAGGCCCTTCAACGAAGCTGCCGACCGATGCCGGATAGCCTCTGAACCAGAGCGACAATTCAGCGACGCCTTGCTCAGTCCAGTCTCGCTGATCTGCCAATGTCAGTTCTACCTCCGAATAGTTAGCGAAGCCCTGCTTGTTATTATCGAATACAATTGGCATAGACTGGTTTCCGCTGTGAACGATAGTTTCCTCGGTATAAGAAAGGGTAGTTTCATCGCCTACTGCCGAGCCTGTACCATTGCCGGGCAGATACTCGGGTGTATCAGGTGAGCCGGCGCCAAGCCCATCATGCCAGGCGAACCATATTTGATTGTCAGCGGCATCGTAGTCCTCGAAATCGTCTATAACAAAGTAATCACCTGTCGTGAAGCTCCAGACGTTACCATCCCACGGGCTATCGCTACTGACATCGTTAACCTCATCGATTCGCCAGTAGTATGTTGTATTCAATGTAAGCTCGCCTGGATCGTAACTCTCTTCGCCGAGAGCCTTCGGCCCTTTGTACTCTGGCGAGGCTTTCGTGGCGTTCTTTACGGCTTCAGAATCCATACCGAAATACACATCGTGTGAAGCGGCGACAGCTCCTGCAACCCAGGTCAGCATTACTGAAGGCTTTACATTAACGGCGCCATCTTCCGGGTTCGGGCCGCTGATCGCGCCTTCGGTAGTAAAGCTCCAGACTTCGCCTTTATACGTTTCAGAGCCGTCGGACTCATCGACACGCCAGTAATATGTTTTGGCCAGTTTAAGTGGTCCGGGATTGTAACTCGTAGTACCATTAAGAGTGCCCTTAGCAGCGTTACTGACTTCATCGAAGTCCTCGCCGAAGACTACGTAGTGTATTTTTGCGCCGTGGCCAGCGGTCCATTGAAGCTGTTTGTTCAATGCGACAAATTCTGCTCCGTCGACGGGCTCAGGCATATATGCCGTCTTGGGTGTAATAGTAAAGCTCCAGACGTCGCCCTTCCAGGGGCTGTTCGGATCGGCGTCATTAACTTCGTCGATTCGCCAGTAGTAGGCCGTACCGTTAACAAGACCGTCCGGATAAGGGTATCCGGAAAAGCCGGCGATAAAAAATTCCATACCCAAACCCAGGTTGCCTCGGTATACATCTGAATCTCGCGTGCCGTTATTCACATCATCGAAATTCTCGCCGAAGTATACATCATGAGAGACGGCAAAATCTCCCGGACGCCAACTCAGGCTCACCCATGTATCAGCATGAAAAGCACCATCATCCGGAACCGGCTCGGTGGCTAATTCTGCTGCAGGAGATGGCGGTTCCTCACCCATGGTAATAATGAGATTATCCATTAACCAGATTTGATCCCACTCTGGCGTATCTGCAGGTATTGATGTACCCGGATACGGCGGACCACCAACCTCAATTGACCAGCTCGGATTTGTCATGTCCCAAGCTTGTCCCTCCCACCAATTAACTGACAAGTCAGCCAGGTTAGCTACTACACGAATCCAGCCGTCGGCTTGAGCATACTGCGAAACGCCGGATCCATATCCTTGGTCAGGTCCCTCTTTTGTGAGAACAAAAAATTCTAAGTTGATAGGGTCCCAGTTACCTGATACGCTGCGTATATCAAACGCGATGAAGTAATCGGCCGGATCGGAACTGGTATTTCCACTCAACGTGATGTCCCACTTTGAACCAAATCGCATGTTTCTGGCTGCTGTTGTAGAATTGCCGATCGTTCCGGTATGCTCAACAACGATGTTTCCATCATAGTCTGCATACACAGCATTATGCACTGTCCCATTGTCGCCCCAGTTCCAGGCGGGAAAACCGCCGCCCACAGTCTCACCTTCATAATCGTTCTCATACACAATATCAGCAAAACTCATCACTGATCCCGCCAAACAAAGGAGTAATACGATTAGAATTGTATTTTTCATCCACATAGTAAATCTCCTTAGAAAAAATTTCAGACAATAACGCTCAGACCACACACCAAAGCAACTAATAAAATCTTGCATTCTTGACTTATGTATAATATATATAAAGAGTTAATACACTATACCACCTCTTCTTTTCGGAATGTAAAAGGACAGCCATAAACCAAAATTCAGGTACTATTATACCAAATGGAAAATTTCATGGCAGGAGCCCTGTTGCTATATATTTCCTCCTCTCTTAGGATAACCTTCGTAGATCTATAGACTCAAAGACCTGTAATCCTGAACCATTATCTATTTGTACCATATTATTCACTTGCCTGTCAAGTAAAATTTCCAGCATTCTTGTCTTGACAATGGGAATGAGTAAATGAACAGGAGTCTGATTATTTACTCGATCAGCATGATAGACGAAAAATAGTCCAATTCGTATGAGTATCTCTCTTGACTGTTAATTATTAATTTCCACAGAAACTTAAGCAGAGAGAATCCAAAATAGAAGATTTCTCGTGATGAACAGGTGGGAATTTCGAAAGACTATCGATTATCCTGAGCCGATTCAAAGATTCGAACCGTGTTCTTACCTGCCTGTTTGGCCATATACAGCGCCTGGTCGGACCGGCTCGTAATATCCTCGGGTGAAGCATCAGCATCGTATTGACCAAGGCCAACACTGATAGACAAAGGTATCTGCTCTTTTTGCCATGTTGTATGAGAATTCGCGACAGCATCAACCATACGCTGAGCAACAATAGTTGCGTCTTCGAGTGAGGAATTAAGCAAAATGACCGCAAACTCATCACCACCATATCTTGCTGCTGTGTCGATTTGGCGAATGCACTCCTTTATCCTTCTGCTGATTTCACGGATGGCCTTATCACCTGCACGGTGCCCACAAGCATCATTGATATTCTTGAGATTATCAACATCTACCATTATCAGTGAGATTCGCCCGCCATACCGGCGTGAACGCCAGAGTTCCTTTTCAAGAATTTCGTAAAACGTCTTATGATTCACAAGGCCGGTCAGGCCGTCCGTTGTGGCCTGGCGTTGTATCTTTTCGAATAATTTTATGTTACCGATTGATGCGCCGACTAACTGACTAAAAAGCTCGATCAGGGCAATGTCACCTGAATCGAATTGGTCGCTGTCCATTTTATCCGCCAAATTGAGCACACCGACCACCCTGTCCTGGCAGATGAGAGGAACGATAGCACAATTTTTAGTCCTATAATTTTCAGCGAAAACTCGCTGTGATTTTTTGATTACAGGCTTCTTATGACTATCAATATCCGGCACTAAAATAAGCTCTTTGCTTTTTACTGCCATAACCATAAGGGGCGTTGGACTTTGATTGAGCGAAACGATTTTATTTATAAGAAACGGATGATTATGTTTATACAAATGCAGAATATTGCTTGTTTCATCAAGTATATACAGCGAAGCTAAGTTTGCACGGACTAAAGCAGGAATGCTGTTAACGCAAACATCAGCTATTCGACTTATTTCAAGACAGTTTATCTGCCGAGCTAAAGGGGTAACCTGCTCAAGCAGGCTAATGTTGCTGCTTTTATTAGCGACTTCCGTGTGAATTTTATCGGCTCTTTTCATATTTCACAAGTGATTCAGTTTTGTCCGGTTCATTCAATTTCTGGTACAAAAATGAGTTTTCTCACACTTCTATCGGATATTTCTACGCGAGTATTTGGCAAAAAGCATTGATTTGAAGAGAATAGTTATATCGATGCAAACGGAACTTAATAACGAAACATTACGGATACCTACTAAGCTTTATCGAATTGGCGAGCTTGTCAACTATACCCCTTTTCAAGACAGACAATTCATAACTACATGATAATGGGGCTTATTCGCGAGGTAAAATGGACCGAGGGCTGACATCGACTATACGACGAGTCCGTATTCGAGAGATTATCAGAAATCATCCGGCTTAGAAAAACAAAAATTCTTTCGGAAATAAGAGAGACTCTAAGCATTAAAGATAGAAGGGATTCACAAATCAGGAAAACATCTTAAAAAGGAAGGACCAAGCATGAATCTGATATCACTACTAACAGACAATATCACCAAGATGCTGATTAAGATAGTCAAGTTCACACAAAATCGACAAAAAATCCTTATCCAAAAATATAAAATATAATCAATGTCCAAACACTATTTATATAACAAATGATTGAAGATTGAGGTTTTTTTAAGAAAGTTGTAGATCGGTTCTTTTTAAGTTATCGGCCCGAAGATCGATAAAAAATGGAGATGGGTGCTATGTTCGTTTGTAAAAACGAGAACCGTCAAAGCAAAGCAAGGTTATGTTGTTTATTTAATGGAAGCGACCAGAACTCGGCAAAATTTGCTGGAATCATAGAAGCCGGATCGCCGCATGGCGGGATTCTCTTCATGGAGGAAAACTGTGAAAACCGAGCAAGAACTTAAATAACAACCTTAAAACCAAAGGAAGGAGTGCAGTAGCGATGGTAGCCATACTGAACTTGACTTAGGCTGGATTAAGGTCGTTCTGGCCGCAGGGATTTGGCCCCTGCGTCAGATAGCGACCCTAATCCGGCCACAATCCCTTGAAGCCCCAGCCTCGTTGGTTGGGGCTTCTCTTGAAGTTATTATAGCCCAGAAATCCAAAAACTTGAGAACTTTTTACCAAATGTTTGGTTACTGTTTCTGCCATCAGCCGTCAATAGATTAAGAAGACTTTCGTTTTCTGTAGCGCCTGGAGTGCAAAATGTCTCGCATTGCCGACCAAACAAGAGTTCTTTATAGTACATTGACGCAGCCCTCTGATTAATAAACATCATTTAGAGCTTCTAGCAAAGTAATTCCGTAAGCGTATCCGGCTTGCCCTCCTACAGAAAAAAATCCGATAAAATAGCCCGAAAACACTTAAAATCCGTAATATTATCATACGTACCTCTTTCATCATAAAGTGTATTCTAATTGGCATTTGCAGAGGGATTGGCATTCTCAAAAACCTCAGAAAATTGGAACCAGCGAATTTTTTTTTAAAAAAACACAAAAAAAGTTGACACCAATTGAAATGTATTTTACATTTTGCAAAATATAAAGTATATTGTGGTTTTTCAAGAGGGTTTAATTGTTTATGTATTGGCAGAAATTAATGAGTTCGATCCCGTGTAATTGTGCTTAACCAGTAACAGCTAACAAAAACCAGAACCTGATATTAATAGTATCTGAACATGATTTTATTGACTTTGAACATCGCTTGTTTTGCTTCGATCCACTATCGATGAGAGATGAAAATTGAAGCATTGATTTGAAGATAATAGTTATATCAATGCAAACTGAACTTAATAACGAAACATTAAAGATACCTGCCAAGCTTTATCGAATTGGTGAGCTTGTTGACTATACCCCCTTTTCAAGGCAGACAATTCATAACTACACAATAATGGGGCTTATTCGCGAAGCAAAATGGACCGAGGGTGGACATCGACTATACGATGAGTCCGTATTCGAAAGACTATCAGAAATCATCCGGCTTAGAAAAACAAAAACTCTTTCTGAAATTAGAGAAGCTCTAAGCAAAAAAGACCGAAGGGATTCACAAATCAGCAAAACAGATAAAAAAGGAAGGATCGAGCATGAATCTGATGTCACTACTAACGGATAATATCACTGAAATACTGATTAACATAGTCAAGTTCACACAAACTCGCCAGAAAATCCTTATCCAAAATATAATCAACGTCCAGGATCCCGGATTTGTACCTAAGGAATTGGAAGTAGATGAGTTCTCCGATGTACTCAACCATGCTATCGATGAACATGTTCAAAATCAGCGACTTGTACTTCGCGACACTGAAAATATCAAATTCGGCGCCAGTGGCAGCATAGAATTAAAACCAGTCATTGATGAACACGGCATAAAACTTCTCGAAGAAGATCGAGATGAATATATTGAGCAACAAATAAACAAGCTCTGGGAAAATTCCCTCAACCAGAAGCTTGCAGCAGAATTATTAAGACAAAAGCAGGGAACTATTCCAATCGATTGTTAAGCATCGACTACCGTAATCGAAGTGATTGAAAATAACGGATAACGAAACACTGTATTTGTAACTAATGAATCAAGATCGAGATTTTTAAGAAAGTTGTTGATCGGTTCTTCTTAAGTTATCGGTCAAAAGATCGATAAATAATGGAGATGGGTGCTATGTTCGTTTGTAAAGAACGAGAGCCGTCAAAGCAAAGAAAGGTTATGTTATTTATTAATGGAAGCGACCATGGCTCAGCAAAATTTGCTGGAATCATAGAACCCGGATCTCCGCATGGCGGGGTCCTTTTCATGGAGGAAAATTGTGAAAACCGAGCAAGAACTCAGCATCGATCAAATATGGGAGCAGTTTCATAAGACACACGATGAAATTTCACGCAACTTATTAATGGAACACTACAGGACTTTGGTAAGATATTGCGCTGAGCGTCTACACAGCAAATTACCCGATAAGGTCGAATTGGATGACTTGATAAGTGCAGGCATCTTCGGATTGATGGATGCAATCGATAAATTCGACCCTTCTATTGGTGTCAAATTTGAAACATACTGCTCACCCCGAATTCGCGGTTCAATCCTCGATGAGCTTCGCAGCATGGACTGGGTCCCGCGATTGGTCCGCGCCCGGGCACATCAACTCGGTAAAGCAACACACTCGCTCGAAACGCATCTTGGCCGTAAGCCCACAGAAAAGGAAATCGCCGAAGAGCTGGAAATGGATATGGATGAATTCATTAGGCTCCAGCGGGATGCGAACGCGGCCAGTCTTGTTTCACTGAGCACCAAATATACCGATGGCGACGGCGAAAAGGACATTCGCGAAATAGACATCATTAAAGACGAGCGCAGCAAGAACCCTGTGATTGAGGCCCAAAAGCGAGACCTTAAAAGCCTCCTCACAAAAGGGCTGACACGTGCCGAACGGCTCATCGTCGTCCTGTATTACTACGAAGAGATGACAATGAAGGAAATCGGAGCAACGCTTGACCTGTCCGAATCCCGCGTCTCACAGATGCATTCGTCCATCATCGCACGCCTGAAAGCCCAGATGAACACCCGCAAAAAGGAATTCTCAGTCAGCCGGTCGTAACAAATCCTAATCAGCCAAACTAAAGATGCCACGGGCTTCGCATCGCCCTACCGAGCATACGATTTGCCGCAGAGTCGTTAATTATCCGCTCCTGTTTCGGGTTCCATTTAATCTTTCGCCCTCTCATTATCGCAATATTCCCCAGGTGAGCAACAGTGGCGGTTCGGTGCCCTACTTCCGCCGGTGTTATAGTTGTTTTCCGCGTTTTGACGCAATCTAAGAAATCCCGCCGATGTCCCTGGCGATGGTCGCCAGCGGGCCTGGGTAGATGAATTTCATTAGGGCCGATCTTTGTTTTGCGCAGGTCGGCCGGGTGTGTTTTCAGGCTGGCCCGCGTGATATGAACCCAGCCCGCATCGCCGATGAACTTCACGCCCTGCTGGATATGATTGTTGCTTGCCACTCGCATCACAAGGCCGTTGCCGTAGCTGCACTCGAAATCAAAATCCACCGCCGTATCCCACAGCCCATCTTCGGGGAACACCCCTCTGCCGTGGATTTCTACGGGACCTGTATCGTCACAATTCATGCCCCACTGGGCTATGTCGATATGGTGACAGCCCCAGTCGGTGACCTGTCCGCCGGAGTAATCGAGTATCCAGCGAAAATTCCAGTGGCAGCGTTTTTCCGTGTACGCAGCCCACAGGGCCGGGCCGAGCCACATCTCGTAATCGAAGCCATCCGGGACTGGCATGACTGGCTGCGGTTCGATTCGATTGACGGTGGGCTTGCCGCCGCCCGGATTGAAGCTGCCGCCGACACCGACCTCGACCCGCTGCAGCTTGCCGATTCGCCCGTTGCGGACCAGCTCACAGCCAAAGCGAAAATGCTCCGTCGAGCGCTGCCAGCTTCCGGTCTGCCAGACACAATTGTAGCGATCCACATCCTCGACGATTGCCCTGCCTTCAGCGATTGTCAGCGCCAGCGGCTTTTCGCCGTAAATGTCTTTACCCGTACGAATCCCGGCCATCGCAATGACCGCATGCCAGTGATCCGGCACGGCGATACAAAGCGTGTCAATATCATCGCGGGCAATAAGCTCGCGGAAGTCGTTGTATTGCGAGCAGTCTTTGCCGCCATAATGAGCGTTTATCTCCCGCACTGCCACTTTTCTTCTGCCGGCGTCGACATCACAGACGGCAACGATTTGACAATCATCCTCCTGCAGGAATCCTTTGACATGGCGCAAACCCATGCTGCCCAGGCCGATAAGGCCCATCGTTATAAGGTTGCTCGGGGTCGGGCGATTCCCGCCGAGAGCAATATAAGGCACGGCAACAGCCGGGATGGTGCTTTTCAAAAAATCACGCCGGGAAATTGTCCGATGTTTCTGGCTCATGGTCGGTGTCCGGAAAATCATGCTTCTTTAGCCTTTTGCCGTGCTTCAATCAGCATTTTAATCCACACGCCGACGTAGCAGCCGTGGTCGTGATATGTACGTCCGCTGACGAGGTTGCCGTCCACTACGCAAGGCTCGTTTACGAAAGTCCCGCCGCACACTTCCAGGTCGAATTTGCATTTGGGAACGGTCGCCATCTTCCGGCCCTTAACGCATCCGGCGTAAGCCGGTATCTCCACGCCGTGACATACACAGGCGATGGGCTTGTTGGCCTCGAAAAAATGCCGGGTAATGCGGACGAGGTCTTCGTCATAGCGAATATACTCCGGTGCCCTACCGCCGGAGAAAAATATGCCCAGATACTCCTCGGGTCTAACGTCCTTAAAAGCAATGTCCGCCTGCAGCGTATAGCCCTCGAATTCCCGCGTAACCTGCCCGTCCCAATCGGACGGTATTTCATGCATGACCATGTGATATCGCCGCTTTTGGGGCCCGGCCACTACCGGCTCGAAACCGTCCTCCTGCAAACGATAGTAAGGATACAGCGTATCGACCGTCTCGGTGGCCTCGCCGATTATAATTAGTACCTTATTCATTTCGACCCGAATATAGAACCACAGAACGAAATTGTCAACGCTTAGTAATCCAAACAGACCGATCCTCTATGTCATTCCCGCGCAGGCGGGAATCCAGACTGCCAAAAATCCTTGACAGCGTACACATTAATAATTCATAATCAGGCAGTTCATGAACGAAATAGAAAAACTCGCAAGACAGCACACTCACCTAACCCGGCGATATTTTCTTAAGCTCTCAGCAGCGGGAATCGCCGGTGCAAGCGTTTCCCGCTCGTGGGCCGGCGAGGATTCTAACGCCCTGCTGGCCGAAGCCATCTCGAAGCTGGAGTATCTCACTAAAGAAGAGAATTTCATCAATTACGGCCGGGGCGACCCGCCGCCACATACGCTGCCGCCTGAAAAACTTCGCGAAGTCGGACTTATGCCGGAGACCTGGCAGCTTGAAGTCGTACCGGACCCGGAAAGCAACGCCCAGGTCGAGCGGCCTTTATCCAAAGCCGCCGGCACGGCACTCGACTGGGCCGCTCTGATGAAGCTCGCCGAGACCAGGGCCGTACGTTACATGTTCGTAATGTCCTGCACGAACGGCAAAACGCCGTGCGGCATGGGATTGTGGGAAGGCGTGCCGCTGCGGGACGTCATCTGGCTGGCAAAGCCGACCGGCAACGTTCGGCGTGTCTTTTATTACGGCTACCACAACGACGACCCCGCCCAGCGGTTCCAGAGCTCCCTGCCCATCGGCCGGGTGCTGGAAGACCCGCCGGGCGAGCATCCCATCATCCTCTGCTACAAGCTCAACAACCGATTGCTCACGCCCAAACGCGGCGGGCCTGTCCGCATGCTCGTCCCGGATGGCTACGGCAACAAATCCGTCAAGTGGCTCCAGCGTATCATCCTGACTAATACCCTGCAGGCAAACGATACCTACGCCACATGGAACAACGACACCGAAAGCCATATCAAAACCTGCGCCCGTTTCATCCATACGCCGGAAAAGGTCAAAGCCGGCCAGGCCGTGCCAATAACGGGCCTCGCACAGGTTGGCATGTCAGGCCTGAGCAAAGTCCAGTATCTACTTACTCCACAAGATTCACCCCATGAGATAGGTCAAGTCGATATCTCACGGGGTAAATGGCAGGATGCCGAAATCCTGCCGCCCCCGGAGCAATGGGGCGGAGATCTTCCCGAAGGGAAATTACCATCGATCCCGCGACAGTTCGACGCCGCAGGCAAACCCCTCCGCTGGCCTATCCCCAACTCAATCGTCCACTGGGCCACCGTTTTGAAGATCCCGAATACCGGTAAATACGACCTATGCTGCCGGACAATCGACGCTAACGGCGTAGCACAGCCCATGCCCCGCCCATTCCCAAAATCAGGCCACAACGCCATACAAAAAGTACAAATCGTCGTTGAAGAATAATGCTTATTTTAAACCACGAAGGTCACGAAGAACCACGAAGATTGTCTAAAATCAGAACCACGAATGAACACCCATAAACGCGAATTCGTAGGGTGGCGACCTGTCCTGAGCGCAGCCGAAGGATCGACCCACCATTACTCTATAACATGCTTTCAAGCAACTCGGTGATCTCAATCACCAGTGGATAGAGCAAAGCCTGGCCTTCAATACTCGTAATACAGTCATCTTCATCCGGCAGGCCGATGTTAGCACAGCCATCCATCCTTTCTAAGATATCACCTTCTAGTAAGATTAGAGATTCGAGGTACATACCCTCATCGAGCATTGTAAATACTTCATTTATAGTGCATTTCAACTCAAAAGCGGATTCCACACTGATAAAGCTCTCTGGGTCAATCTCATTGATTATTTCGCTAAAATCATAGAGCATGAAACCAACGCATTCTTTTACATCAAAGGCATCTTCTCCACCTATATTGATTGAGTCATCGGTTGTTGGTTGCTGGTACTCTGTTATATATGAATTGAACTTTTCCATCTCGGTAGCTTCAACTCTTACACTGCCAATAACTCGCACGAAGTCAAATCCGGCAAGCGGTGTCTCATCTTTAAGTACTCCCGTCAAAACAACCATTTGGGTTCCCGGCTCAAGCACTTGAACAATCTGCTGATAATCAAATTTTGACATCAAGTCAGGTACCCAATCTTCATCATAATCACCCACCTCAGACGGTTTCGAAAGAGCTCGAACCGAACCATTAATCATAAGACTCGCAACATCAATATCGCCGACATCAAAACCTTTCGGAAGCTCAATAAAAGCAGTAACGAATCTTCCTCTACTACCAAGGTTCAGAGTGTCAGGCTCAAAATCAACAACTGGTTCCAGTTGAAGCGCAAATTGCCCTTCCCAGATTAAAGTCAGAGCCTCTAAAACAGAAACCATCTCTATGTTTGTAGATAGTCTCACTCCTTTGTCTATATTACCCTCATAACTCTGTGAAGTCATCGTATATCCATCCTGTACACCACTTACTGTGATGCGGAATGGCCCGTCACTTGTTCCTACGATCTCGATCTTATATGTTCCGGCTTCGAGTTCAGGCAGAGAAATAGCCTGGCGTAAACCTTCACCTGGAGTATGGCCATCATAAGGTACTTCATTACCGTCTTCATCCAGAATTTTGAAGTCCGAACCAGGGATACTTTCTTCGACAGTATTAGTAATGTAATCAAATCCCGTGTGTCTTCCTTCTGGATCATAGACGTGTAAGTCAGCATGAGATTCAAGCTTAATGAGTATTTCGGAAGATATATTCTCTGGCCAACATGTAGCACCAAGTTCCCATTTATCTGTGTTTTCGCCTCCATACAAATCAATTGGCCATGCATCACCAGTATGGACATTACCTATATATATGTTATATCCTTCTTTATGGTAATCTCTTGTACTTGTGAAAAGGATATAATCACGATTCATTGGATAAGGATCCGAATTGTCTTTTCCGTCGTCCTTGTCATCATCATTTATTAGCGACAACGGTAAAGGATTCTTATCGCTGATGTCGCAATAGTATATTTGATCCGAAGGCGTAGGTTCGCTTTTACAGTTTGTCCCTTTCCACTCAACCTCCCATCGAGTATAAAGGAACGTATCATCATACCAAGCAATTGGATAGTATTCTTGGCACTTTGGCATATCCACGACAAGCTTATCATTCTTGTCATCCTCACTCACGATTCGGATGCTACTATTAGGGCAAGCATGTGCTGAGTATAGTATCCGATTTGTACCATCTTTTGTTTGGAATGGCATTGATTCTTCAAAAGAATTGTCCGTAAGTCTTCTAGCTCCTGTTCCATCAGAATTCATAATATAAATGCGACCTGCTCGTTTGAACACGATGCGACCATCAGGACAGAATTTAGGATCTTCGTCTGCATCATTATTATAAGTGAGACGATCGGGTTCTTCGTCGCCAATTGTCCACACATAAATCTCTAAACTGTAATACGAATGTTGACCTTTTGGCACTGCCATAAACACTATTTGATTTCCATCTTTTGAAAAATGGGGATTCATTGGATTGTCAACAGTACCCCAATTATCACTTACCCAGTCACCATTTTGAGTCGTGAGATCTAATAGATAGAGTCTGCTATCCCAGGGATCGTCGCTATCGATTGAGTATTTTGTATATGAATGGTATGCTACTTTTGCAGTTTGTGGTGGAGGTGGCGGCTCAGGTGGTAACGATCCTCCAGAATATTCATCTGCTCCAATATCAACACGCCCATTCAAGACACGAGGTTCACCATCAATATCTATCTGGCCTGTGTAGTCACCAGTAAAATCACCAGTATTAATGCAGGGTGAGTTACCTGTTAAATGGTAATCGCCTAAAGCAGGATTCCGGAACATTGGATCAGCATTAATATTGCCTATGCCCGGCCAGCTACCACTAATATCTGAATATTTTACAACTAGAACACTATCATCTGTTGAGAGAATTTCTTGTGAATCATTATTCCAAATGATACAATTCTGTAATGTTAGTGAACCCAAGTAAGGATTAAAGTAAATACCACCAGCATATTCTGCCATGTTGTTTGTAATCGTACAATTCTTTATTGTTGCAGCACACGAGTTAAATCCAGCATATATGGCACCCCCACGATGTGCTGAATTCTGTACAATAAAACAATTCTGAATTATTGGAGCACTCCAAGAACCAGTAATCAAACCACCTCCATAATATGCATAATTGTTTTTTATAATACAATTAGTGATGTGAGGATTACTATGATACGTTATAGAAATGCCTCCGCCATACCGTTTGTTGACTGTATTATTAGTTATTGTGCAATTTACAATTGTGGGGCTAGAAATATAACAATATATTCCGCCACCATCACTACCAGAAGTTCCATTAGCAATATTATTTGAAATATAGCAATTTTCTATAATAGGATCAGACCTAAAGCAAGAAACAGCAGCTCCATCAGAGTATATAGTGCCTCCAACTCGATTATTGTAAATGTTGCAATTAATAATTTTTGGGCTACTGTAGGATAAGCAATAAATAGCCCCCCCCTTAGAGCTTGGAACACTTCCAAAACTCTCTGGAGGTCCATAACCACCAGTAATGCTCAGTCCATTTAGTACGGAACTCAAATTTTCACCAGAATGAAACTTAAATCCTCGATGAGGTTCCGAAACTGTTCCTTGGCAGTCAATAATACAATTCTCCGGTCCATTTTGCGACCGAAGAGTAATAGCTTTACCTTTAAAGTCAATATCTCTGTTACCAGCACCTACATAGATACCATCAGAGATAATTATAGTATCCCCATTATTGCAAGCATCAATAGCAGACTGAATAGTCGAATATTGACTAGGTACATATCGAATAGCGGCTTGTACAGATACGGTTATGGTATATAGAATAAAAATACCAGTTAAGAGCGAATTTTTCATCTTCGTTTCCTATTCTAACAAGTATTGAGAAATAAAATTAGGTTTAATTACATTACTCGATGTCCGAGATACAAGAAAATTTTCTTCCATATTGTCAAACCATGAAATAGAGGGCACTTCCATATGATTCTCCTCGTAAATTAGATTATCATAAAATAGAGGCAATGTCAACATGTGGTGACTACGTATTTTTTGAAAAAAAGGGAAAAAAGGGGGAAAAACGACGATTCAAAAGGAAAATTCTGGATTACAATAGATTTCTCCACTTCGGTCTGTCAAAGGCAGCCCTCCGGTCGAAATGACATCGAGCACGATAAAACGCGATACGCAGAACACACAACGAATAATGGATGCCGTCTCACGGAGATTTTTCCGGAATATGACGGACATTTTTTGGGGGCGGTCGTAGAACTTAACGAATAGAATTTAGAATTATGAATTTAGAATGTAGAATTGAAAATAATATATCAAAAATGAATTGGTTTCTTCGTGAATCTTCGTGTCCCATTCGACTCCGCTCAGGGCATGCCTTCGTGGTTCAAACCCTATTTGAAAAAACAAGCTTGTCCTGAGCAACGTCGAATGGAGCCAATTTTGAATGGGGCAAAATGAACGTAAATACATATAAAACAAGGGATAATGTGATAATATTGTGAAAAGAGAGTCAAGTAAAACAAAGCCAAACAAAGCCAATATTATTTAGCCCCCAGATTTATCTGGGGGTTTTGAAAAAACAAAGCCAATTTGTGATTGGGCAAATTGAGTGTAAAGCCTTTTTTGAAAGGAATTTATGGCAAAATGACGGCCTGAAGGGCACGAAAAAACAAAGCCAATTGCCAGCCTATGGCTGGAAATCCGAAATTCTAAGCTCGAAATCCTAAACAAATCCAAATGACAAAAATTCGAAGTTCTGAATTCTGGGTTCTGGATTCTGTATTCTAAGCTGGACGTTTTTATGACAGTGCTTTTTTAATGCGTTCCGGGGTGAGTGGGATCTGGCGTACTCTGGCGCCGGTTGCATCGAATACGGCGTTGGCAATGACGCCGCCCATGCAGATTATCGCCGGTTCGCCGGCTCCCCGCGATGGGTCATTGTCGGCTTTTATCAGCACCGTTTCGATTTCCGGCACCCATGAAAACCGGGGCAGCTCGTACGTGCCGAAGCTCAAATCGAGAACATCGCCGTCTCTGACGTGGACTTCTTCGGTCAGAGCGTAGCCGAGTCCCATGGTGATACAACCTTCGGTCTGGAGCTTGACTCCTTCGGGATTTATCACCAGGCCGAGGTCCTGGGCGCAGACGACACGCTTGACCTGGACGGCACCGGTTTTCTCGTCGACTTTGACTTCGGCGAAAAGTACGACCGGCACGTTCACGTCGAAACCCAGGGCGATGCCGTAGCCGCGACCGCTGTGGGCCTTCTTTGCCGGCGTGTAGCCGAATGCATCCGCACCGGCTTTGAGAATCCTCTGGAACTTTTCGTCTTTTACGTTCCGCAGGCGGAAATCCAGCGGATCGATGCCCGCTTTGGCAGCAGTGACGTCGATGTGCGATTCGCGGGCGAAGCTGTTGGTGTTGTTGTCAGGCGCTCGCCACGGGCCGGTCTGTACGCGGTGCATCTGCTGGCCGCCTTTCAGTTGGCGATAGACGGTAACGCGGTTATTCGGGATATCGTAGAACAGATCGGCACCGCGCGAGCCCATGCCGTAGATGTTGTAGTCCCAGAGCATCATCTTGCCGGAACCGTCGAAGCCGGAGCGTATCTTAACAGCAGCGGCGGGCCTGAAGGTGTCGTAGAAGAACTCATCGGCCCGGCTCCAGACAAGCATGATGGGCTTGCCGGTTTTCTTCGCTATTTTGACGGCCTGGATTGCCTGGCCGTTGCTGATTTTGCCGCCGAAGCCGCCCCCGACGAAGGGAGCAATAACGCGGACGTTCTCAGCGGGCATTTTGAAGTCCTGTGTTAACTGCCGGTGCAGGCCGAAAGGCGTTTGAGTTGATGCCCAGACGGTCAGCTTGTCGCCCTCGAACTGCGCGACAGCAGCATGAGGCTCCATCGGAGAATGGGCAACGTATCCGTTCAGATACGTTTCTTCGACAACGGCTTTGGAACTTTTTTGGCCGGTATCGAGATCGCCGCCCTTTTGGGATACGTTGCCGTCGCCGGCGTTTTTCATAAAATAATCGAAGACGGTCTTGTCGTCGAAACGAGGCTCCGGAATGTCATATTCTGCTTTGAGCATGGACAGGGCTTCGGCCGCTTTATCGGGATACATGTGCAGCACGGCAACAAGCTCGCCGTCACGGATAACCCGGCAGCCGTCCATTTTATCGACTTCGGAGCTGTCGAGGCTTTTCAGCGTGGCGCCATGTGCCGGCGGCCGCAGTACCTTTGCGCAGACCATGCCGGGCACGGTGAGGTCAGAAGTGTACTTCGCCCTGCCGGTGACTTTCTCGACGGCGTCCAGGCGGTTAACCGGCTTTCCGATTAAATTATATTCGCCGACGGTTTTTATCCGGGGCTCCTGCTCCAGGCGTCTTTCGATTCTCTTGCCCTGAGCGAGCTGGGCATAGGTGACCTTGTTTTGCTCCTGCGTTTTGTCGAACACGACGCCGTCTTTGACAGCAAGGCGCTGCTTCGGCACATTGAGGCGCACGGCAGCCAGGCCTATCAGCACCGCTCTTGCTTCGGCACCAGCCGCCCTGATGACAGGCCCGTGGTACGGCGTGGTCATCGAGCCCCACGTGCCGGCATCGTACGGACAGAGTTCGGTATCTCCCATAACCATATCAACCGAATCGAGAGAGACATCAAGCTCGTCGGCCAAAGACTGTGCCAGAGAAGTGACTGGACCTTGTCCCATCTCAATCTTGCCGCTATAGCAAGTGACTCTGCCGTCCTCGCCTATTAGAAGAAAGGCATTAAAGTCGGGACGCTCTCCCCTTCGGCGGCCCTGGCCCTGCATGGTCGGGTCACCTATGGTGAATAAAATAACGATTCCACTACCGACACCCTGCAGGAACTGCCGGCGGCTAACCGGGTAGAGACTCTCGTGACGATCATATTCTGTGACCTGTAATTTATCCTCGCTCATCTTTACCTGGCTCCTTTCATTTCACCGGCGGCATCTTCGATTGCCTGGACGATTCGAATATGCGCCCCACATCGACACAGGTTATTTTCCATACCGTCGATGATTTGCTGCCGGGTCGGCTGTGGATTCTTCAGCAGCAGACCGTACGCATTGAGAATCATACCCGGCGTACAGAAGCCGCACTGGAGCGCATCGTGCTTTACGAACGCTTCCTGGATCGGGTGCAGCTTGCCGTTCTGTGCCAGCCCTTCGATGGTCGTGACCTCTTTTCCCTTTACGATACTCATGGGAATGATGCACGAGCGGACCGGCCTGTCGCCGAGCATGACGGTGCATGCTCCGCACTGGCCTTCTCCGCAGCCGTACTTCGTGCCGGTCAGGCCAAGATCGGTGCGTAACACCCAAAGAAGCATACGGTCCGGGTCTGTGGTTATGCTCACATCTTTTCCGTTGAGTTTGAAGGAAATGCTCTCTTCCATATCGAATCCTCTCAAATTATTCCATAGACCGACATTTGAATATTAAATATGACCAAATTCCGCTGTAACTGTCCAGAAAATTTCAACCAATAAAACACATAATTTAAACCCCTGCAATAATAGCGGGATTTAGTTTGAAAATTAAAAAGGGCCGGAAGCAAAGGATATTTCTTGAAAGACAAGGCTGTAACAATAGAATAGGGAGATAGAAATTTTAATACTTTAATCCGTTGCTGGAAGTTCGTTTTGAGTAGAGAAAATGTTACCTTTTGATGAAGCCCTTAAAATTGTGCTGGATTCGGCCGGGAAGCTCGGCAGTGAGCGCGTCGATATTGCCCAGGCGACAAATCGGATACTGGCCGAGGACGTCGAATCGGACATGGACATGCCGCCCCGTAACAGATCGGTTTTCGACGGCTACGCCTGCCGCCGGCAAGACCTTGCCAATGAGCTTAAGGTCATCGAAACAATTCCTGCAGGTATGCCCCCTAAAAAAACGATTGGGCCGAACCAATGCGCCAAGATTATGACCGGCGCTACGGTACCGAAGGGGGCGGATTGTGTTTTCATGGTCGAATTGTCGGAAAACCCCACGGCCGGTACGGTTCGCTTTACCGGCGACAAAACGGACGACAACATTCGCCCACAGGGCCGGGACATCAAAACCGGCCAGGTCGTTCTCCGCTGCGGCACGCGCATCAAGCCCCAGGATATCGCAGTTCTTGCCATGGTTGGTCACGCCGAGGTGCTCGTCGCAAAAAAGCCGACAGTGGGAATTATTGCTACAGGGGATGAACTGGTCGAGCCCCACGCGAAGCCAAGCCCCTGGCGGCTTAGAAACAGCAACGGTCCCCAGCTTGCCGCCCAGCTTAAAAGTGTAGCTTCAGTCGTGACCGATTACGGTATAGCCAAAGATACGACCGGCGACATCGACGGAACATTCAAGGAGGCCGCTGCTGAAAACGATGTTGTTCTCGTGTCCGGCGGAGTTTCAATGGGCGATTTCGATCTTGTGCCGGGGATACTGAAAAATAATAACGTTGAACTATTGTTCGAAAAAATCGCCCTCAAGCCGGGCAAACCCACCGTATTCGGCGTATCGGAAGATTTATACTGCTTCGGCCTGCCCGGCAATCCGGTATCGACCTTCGTGGTGTTCGAGTTGTTGGTCAAACCTTTTCTATACAAGCTGATGGAGCACGATTATAAAGCGCCTAACATTCGAATGCCGCTGGGTGAGACCATCAGCAGAAAAGACACTGAACGACGGGGCTGGATGCCAATTACAATAACGAACGCCGGAACGCTGAAAAAAGTTGAGTATCATGACTCAGGACATATTAATGCACTATGCGGCGCCGATGGGCTGGTTTGTATGGAAGTCGGCGTAGCAGAAATTTTCGAAGGTACCATCGTTCAGGTCAGACTGATTTGACGAACGAGAAATTATTGCCGTGTGAAAGATGAGTATTGACTGCCTAAGATTATCGGTGACCGACAAATGCAACCTGCGATGCGTTTACTGCCGTCCCCTACCCGGTTGCGGCTTTATCGAACACGAGGAGATTCTCAGATTCGAAGATATCCTGCGTATCACCCGACTGTTTGCCGAGTGCGGTATAAAGAAGGTTCGACTTACTGGCGGCGAGCCTTTGCTAAGGCGTGACATTGTTCGGCTCGTATCTGAATTGGGGGCCATCGCCGGCATTGAAGATATATCGGTTACGACCAACGGCGTCTTTCTTGAATCCTTAGCGACAGAATTAAAGACCGCCGGCCTGCAGCGTGTAAATATAAGCGTCGATTCAATAGACCGGGAAACTTACGAACGGATAACAGGATTCGATCTGCTGCCGAAAGTCCTTGAGGGAATTCACACGGCGATAGATGTTGGTTTATCGCCGGTTAAGATTAACTGCGTTATCATAAAAGGTCTAAACGATGGCCAAGAGCAAATCACCGCCCTTGCGGACATGAGCATTAATTTACCTGTCAGCGTCAGATTTATCGAGTACTGTCCCACCAATAAGGATACAAGGCCCGCCGCGGATTATGTGCCGAATACATCGGTCCGAGCCGTCATCGAGCGGAAATACGGACCGCTCTCGCGTATTGTTATGACCATCGGCAGCGGCCCGGCCGAATATTTCAAAGCGCCGGGCTCAACGGGAACCATAGGTTTTATCAGCGGCCGGTCTTCGAATTTTTGCCGATCGTGCAGCCGGCTTCGATTGACCAGCGATGGAAAAGTCATGCCGTGCCTGTATTCGACTCGCTCCTATGATCTCAAAAGACTAATCAGGAACAACGAAAGCGTGAAGGGGATTCGTGATTTTATGAACAAGATAATCACCGAGAAAGTCAACCACACGAAATCGAACTCGCTCAAAGAAGAATTTTCCATGTGCAAAGTTGGAGGTTGAAAAGATGGCTAACGACGGCGGCATGGTCGATGTAACCATAAAAAATATTACGCTGAGGACCGCAAAGGCAAGCAGTTCAATTATTCTCGGCGATGAGGCTTTTCAGACTATTAAAGAAGGTAAATGCGTCAAAGGCGATGTGCTCGCCACAGCAAAGGTTGCTGTTATAACAGCGGTGAAATCCACGCCGGCAATCATTCCCATGTGTCACCCTATTTTGATCGAAGCTGTAGATGTCGAATTCGAATTAAACGAGCAGGAAAAAACGGTAACGACCGTTGTAACAGTCAAATCCTCCGGCAAAACGGGTGTTGAAATGGAAGCCCTTGCAGGAGCAAGTACATCGAGTCTTACAATATACGACATGCTCAAATACCGGGGCAGAGGTATGATTATAACCGAGACGAAGTTGCTTGAAAAAACAGGTGGGAAAAGTGGCAGCTATAAAAGGCCGGATTAGGGCAATATCCGTATCGAAGCAAAAGGGCATGCAGAAAGTCAATGTGCCAGAGGCCGAACTGCGGATCGACCATGGAATTGTAGGAGACGCCCACGCAGGCAACTGGGACAGGCAGATCAGTCTGCTCGAAGTCGAATCCATCGATATAATTGCTGCAAAAGGAGCAGAAGTTTCGCCGGGCGACTTCGCGGAGAATATCACGACCGAAGGAATCGACCTGTCGGAATTGAAAATCGGCGATAAACTGAGGCTCGGCACAGAAGTCGAAATTAAAATCACCAGGTTCGGCAAGCAATGTCACGGGCGATGTATAATCTATGAGCAAATCGGTGATTGTATCATGCCGAGAAGAGGTGTTTTTGCGAAAGTGAGCCGGCAAGGCTCGATAAGAACCGGCGACATCATTGAGGTTAATACTGATGGCGATTAAAACAGCGATATTGACCGTCAGTGACATGTGCTCACAAGGCAAGCGCGCCGATACAAGCGGACAAACCATCGAAGAGATGCTGCCCGAAGACAAGTTTGAAGTATGTGAGAAAACAATAGTACCGGACGACTATGGGACGATAACCCGGGCATTAAGACAATTTTCAGATGTACTAAAAGCTCAAGTTGTGCTCACAACCGGCGGGACGGGGCTGGGACCGCGCGATGTCACCCCGGAAGCCACTATATCCGTATGCGACAGAAGGGTTCCGGGAATCGGCGAAATTCTCCGCTGTGAAAGCTATAAAAAAACTCCCAACGCCGTGCTCTCACGCGGTGTTTCGGTTATGCGCGACAATACGCTGATTATCAACCTGCCGGGCAGCCCGAAGGCCGTCCGCGAGTGTATGGAAATTATCCTGGAGTTCCTGCCACACGCGGTGGATATGATGCGCGGCGGCGGACATTAAACAAAGGAGTCACGAAATGGTGTTACTGAAGCTTTTTCTGGCGTTTTTGAAAATCGGATTGTTTGCGTTCGGCGGCGCGTATTCGTTTGTGCCCCTGATCGAGCGCGAAGTCGTGGACAACAACCAATGGCTCGTTAAATCGGAATTCCTGGAGATTCTCGGAATTGTGAAGATCTTTCCCGGGGCGATATCGATTAAGTTCGCCACTTACACCGGCTATAAGGTTGCCGGAGTCCCCGGCGCAATCGTGGCCAACACCGGCAATATAATGGCGCCTGTTATATTCATCATGGTTGTCTCGCTGCTCTATTCGAAATACAAAGATGTACCGTTCATCAAGGGCAGCCTCGGCATGATTCAGTACGCGGTATTCGCGATGATTATCGCCGTGGGCCTGCAACTGGTAGATAAAACCGGCGTCTTTCAATTGAAAAATGCTGTCGTCGTGTTAGTTGCTTTTGCATTTTTTGTTCTGACCAAAATACACCCTGCATTTATTATTATGGGAGCGGCTATATATGGCGGGATGCTTGAGTGGCTGACGTCAACCTGACACATACAAGAAAACAGTGAAAGAAACAGTCTTAAATTTACTGGAGGATATATATGGACACCCAAATTACTCTAATCGTCAACGGCACAGAAAAAACCGTCGTCACCGATCCGCAACGACCACTGCTCGACATTTTGAGGGAGGATCTGCACATAACCGGCCCCAAGTACGGCTGCGGCGAAGGCCGGTGCGGCGCCTGCACGGTATTAATGGACGGCAAACGCACCCTCTCCTGCACTACACCAGTCTCACTGGCGAACAGGAAAAAGATCACGACCATAGAAGGGCTCGCCGAAGGCAATTCTCTTCATAAGCTTCAGCAGGCGTTCCTCGATGAAGGCGCGATTCAGTGCGGATATTGTACGCCCGGCATGATTTTGACTTCCGCAGCACTGCTTAATGAAAATCCGAATCCCACCGACCAGCAGATTACCGAATGGATGGACGGGAACATTTGCCGGTGCAACGGATATACTAAAATACACAAAGCCATTCGCCGCGCTGCGGCACAAATCGCGGAGGTGAAATAACCATGATTAAAGACACGAGTATCAAAGAAATAATTTCTCCCGAAGATTTTTATTCCGTCGAAGAGGCGAGCGGCCAGGTCAGGATAAGCCGGCGAACCTTTGTGCAGATGCTCGGAGCGGGGCTTCTGATTACTGTTACCGAAGGTCTCGCTATCGGCCAGAGACGCCGCGGAGGCGGAAGGTCTATCGCCGTAGCGGCACGTGTACAAATCAACACCGACGGCACAATAAACGTTATGACAGGTAAGGTCGAAGAAGGCCAGGGCGCCCGCGCAGAGCTGACACAGGCGGCGGCCGAAGAGCTTCGGGTAGATGTCGACAAGATACGCCTTCTGATGGCCGATTCGGACCTGACCCCCGATGACGGCAGAACGGCAGGCAGCCGAACTACTCCGAGCACTGTCCCTGCCGTACGACAGGGAGCTGCTACCGCCCGCGAGCTGCTCAGACGTCTCGCCGCCGAGCAATGGAAGGTGGATGCCGGAGCCCTTGAAGTAAAAAGCGGCACAATAACGAACCGGAAAACTAAAAAGACTATCAGCTATGCCGACCTGGCCAAATCACAAAACGTTGCCGAAGCTTTCAAAGAAACTGTGTCTTCCGACATCGACTTAACGCCGGTAGAGCAATGGCAGGCAATGGGCAAATCCGTTCCCAGGCCGAACAGCCGGGACATCGTAACCGGGGCACACAAATACCCTTCCGATATAGTACAGCCCAACATGCTTTACGGCAAAATCCTGCGCCCGCCTGCTTACAGAGCGACGCTCGAATCAATAGACCTATCCAAAGCCAAAGCGATGAAAGACGTTGTCGTAGTGCACGAAGGGCAGTTTGTCGGATTCGCTGCACCATCGTCATTTCGTGCTGCGCAGGCCCTGGAGGCCGTTGCCGGCACCGCCAAATGGAAAACTGTGCCGCAGCCATCCAGCAGGGAAATATTCTCTTATCTAAAGGAACATGCCCGCATCGGCGGCCGGTCACGCCCAAGAACAAGAGGCTCGGCAGATGAGGCCTTCGCCAAAGCCGACAATGTCCTCAGTGAAACATATCATGTGGCTTATATTCAGCATACCCCGATGGAGCCGCGAGCGGCGGTAGCGGAATGGAACGACGGCAAGCTTACCGTCTGGGCGGGCGTCGACGGGCCACATCAGGTGAAAAATGATTTAGTTCGAGCATTAGGCGTTTCATCCGACCAGGTTCGCGTAATCGTACCGGATATGGGCAGCGGATTCGGCGGCAAACATTCGGGCGAAGCAGCCGAAGAAGCAGCCCGGCTGGCCAAAGCCGCCGGGCGCCCGGTATCAGTGCAATGGACGCGGGCCGAAGAATTTACATGGGCATACTTCCGGCCGGCGGCGGTTATCGAGTGTAAAGGCGGTCTTGACAGCAAAGGTTCGCTGATTGCATGGAATTTCACGAGCATAAATCCGGGTGGCGCGGCCATCGATACGCCATACAATATTGCCAATACGAAAATCCTGTCGGCCGGTTCCGATTCGCCACTACGACAAGGAGCATATAGGTGCCTTGGCGCCACAGCTAACAATTTTGCCAGAGAATCGTTTATGGACGAGCTTGCCGCCGCGGCGGGTGCTGATCCGCTGGCCTTTCGACTTGCCCACCTCGATAACCAGCGTATCCGGACCGTCCTCGAAGCCGCCGCTAAGCACTTCGACTGGCCAAATCGCATAAAGAAAGTCACTCCCGAAATAGGCGTCGGGCTGGCCTGTGGAACGGAAAAAAATTCCGTCGTAGCAGCGTGCGTAGAGGTCGGGATCGACCGCAAGAAAGGCGAGATCAAGGTGCACGAGGTCTGTGAAGCTTTCGAGTGCGGCCCTATCCAGAATCCCGCCAATCTGACTTCCCAGGTTCAGGGTTGTATCGTAATGGGCATGGGCGGCGCCTTGAGCGAAGAGATGGAATTTGATAACGGCAAAATCCTGAACGCAAGCTTCGCCCGGTATTTAGTACCGCGGTTCAAGGATGTCCCCAGGATCGACGTTCGCCTGATTAACAAGACCGACATCCCCTCGGCCGGGGGTGGAGAGACGCCCATTATCGCGATAGCCCCGGCAATCGGCAACGCCGTGTTTGCCGCGACCGGTATCCGCCTGCGTTCTATGCCTATGCAGAGGGCTTTGCAAGAGCAGCTCTGACGTATCTGCCGCCGAATCCGGGAGAGATATATGGACAGCAATAACCGCCCTGCAGAAATTTGTCAGCAAGTCGTTGAGTTCATCGACAGGGGTGAAGTTTTCGCCGTGGCCCTGGTTTTGAAGGCCGAAGGTTCCACGCCCCGAAAGCCCGGCGTCAGAGCCATTATCGATCAGACCGGCAAAATCCACGGTACACTCGGCGGCGGCCTTGTTGAAGCGGAAGCTCAGCGTCGAGCAGTCGAAGCATGCCGGTCGAATCTGCCTGTTGTATTTGATATGGACCTGTATGGTGCTGACAGGGCCGCTAACGATCCCATCTGCGGAGGCTCGATGCGAATTGTCATCGATCCAACAGCGGCTAAAGACAGGGCTTCTTATGCGGGAATGGCCAAGGCCGTTAAGAAGCGACAGCGAGGTGTGATGCTTACAACTATCCGCACTTCAAAGCAAACAGAAGCCCGCTCTCAATGGTTAGCACAGGAAGATATCCAATCGGATGCCCCTTTTCCTGGCACGGAAAAGATTAGCTCCTGTCTGGCCTGTGAGACGCCGGAGCTTTTCACGGTAAGTATTCGAAATCCGGAAGCCCTGACGGAAGTCCTGGTCGAGCCGGTGATTCCCAAGCCGCTTTTACTGATCGCAGGCGGAGGTCATATCGGCCAGGCACTGGCGCTACAGGCAAGCCTTGTCGGCTTTGATATCACCGTAATTGACGACCGTGCCGAATTTACCGATCCGGCCCTCTACCCGGAAGGAACGACAACGTACTGCGATGATCTCCCCCAAAAGATTGCCGCCCTTTCGGTCGGAGACGATACATACGTCGTGTTGGTCACCAGAGGGCACAAACTTGACGCTGAGACTCTCGAAGCGTGCATCAATGCGCCAGTTGCCTACGTCGGTATGATCGGCAGCAAGCGAAAGGTAGCTTTGATTCGCAAGAACTTCATCGAATCAGGCATTGCGACAGAAGAGCAATTCGATCGGGTCTTTACGCCTATCGGGCTGGATATCGGTGCGGTCACCGTCCCTGAAATTGCAGCGAGCATTACCGCCGAGCTAATTGCCGTCCGGCGAAAAGGTATCGTCCACAAGCCATCGAAAACCGTGGAGCTGCCATGATTTGTGCCGTTGTTCTTGCCGCAGGCCTCTCTCGCCGAATGGGCGTGCAAAAGCTGCTGCTGCCTTTCGACGGCGAAACAGTTATTAGCAATATCGTCGATCAGCTTCTCGCGAGCACTATTGACGAGGTTTATGTTGTCGTGGGCCACCAGGCAGAACGCATAAGCACCGAATTGTCCGGCCGGGCGGTTTCCATCGTAGAAAATCCAAATTACAAGTCCGGAATGCTCTCATCCGTACGCTGCGGACTGCAGAACCTGCCGGAAAAATGCCGGGCCGTCATGGTTGTACTCGGCGACCAGCCTTCAATCACTACCGGACTCATTGATAAAATGCTTCAATCCTTCGCTACGACTGAAAAAAGTATTCTCGTGCCGCTCCATAAGGGCAAGCGGGGACACCCCATTCTGTTTTCCTCACACTACAGCGATGAGATTATGAAGCGGTATAGCGATGTTGGTCTGCGGGGGCTGCTGCACAGCCATCCTGATGATGTCTTCGAGCTTGATGTCCCGACTTCTTCAGTGCTCTTTGATATGGATTACCCCGAGGACTATCGGCGTGAACTTGATTTGAACAATCAAAACATGTAATAACTGCCGGCAAAAACTGACCGATATCATTGTCAATGCTCAAGCATTAATCAATGTCATGATTATTGGCTAATACGGCAGCAACGTTGGAAGTTTGCTTTGGCAGCGTAAAAACAAATGTGCTTCCTTTGCCGACCTCGGACTCAACGGACACACTGCCCCCATTGATCTCAACGATCTTTTTCACAATCGATAATCCGATGCCGGTGTTCTCTGCTTCTTCACTCGGCGAAAGAGTCTGGAACAGTTTAAAAATCCTTTCAAAGTGCCTTTTTTCGATTCCGGGCCCGTTGTCGGTGACATTAAACTTCCAGAACGCATCCTGTTCGACACAGCCAATTTTTATTTGTCCACTGGGCTTGTCCATATATTTTACAGAGTTGCCGATCAGGTTTTGAAAGACCTGCAGAATTTGGGCTCTTTCACACACCAGAACGGGCAGCTCGTTCTCGACGACAATTTCAATATTTTCCGGCGGATCAATTCCGGTAATCGCTTCAGATAGAACTGCATTCAAATCTATCTTTTGCTTGTCGTTATCATTATGCCCGACCCTGGAATATCGCAGGATGTCATCGATCAGCGCGCTCATTTGTACTGCTCTTTTAACAAGCAGCCTGATTTTTTCTTTGCCCTGCTCATCAAACTTGTCGGCATAGTCCTTTGATAACCAGTCGGCCAGAGTTCCAATTGCACGCAGCGGTGTTTTCAAGTCATGAGCTGTTATGTGTGCAAATTCCCTAAGCTCTTCATTGGCATGACTCAGCTCCCGCACAGCAGACTCCAGGTCTTTATTCACCTTCGCAAGTTCTTCCTCAGCCTTTCTCATGGCCACCAGCTCTTTCTTTGCTGTGACATCATAAACCGTCCCCTGGCTTCCGTTGATTTCGCCATGGGCATCTTTCGTATAGCAGGGAAAGACAGTGACGAATATTTGTTTACCTTTGGCCGTCTTCAAAGTCAATTCTCTGCTTTCAATACTTCTCTTTTTAAGCTCCTGTAAAAAATTATCTCTATCTACCAGATCATACCAAAACCGGTCCGGCAGAAAAGGCCGGCCAACTATTTCGTCCGGCCCGGAAACTTCCAGCAGCTCCATAAACGCATGATTAATATAAGTAATCACCCCATCCATGTTAGTTTTATAAATATTGTTCCTGGACTCTTCTAACAATCTCGTGCTCTTTTCCTCTTCGGCCTGCAGCTTGTTCCTTACCGCCATGAAGATGTCTGTCTGAGTCACGACCCCACACATACATTTATCATTTGTAATAACCAGTCTGCGGATATTCATTTCCTCCATTATCCTGCTGGCACTGAAGACAGATAAATTCCAGGGTACAGTCGTCACCGGAAAAGACATAACTTCTTCCATCCTGGTATTAGCAGGGTCCCTTTGCAGCGCAACTACCCGCCCGAGCATATCTTTTTCCGTAAGAATACCCGCCACATCATCTCCATCCATGACTATGATACATGACAGCTTGCGGGAAGCCATAATTTCCACCGCCTCTGCTACACTTGCATCTCTTTGAATATCAGTAATGTTTCGACTCATTATCTCTGAAACATCCCTCCACAGACCATAGGATGTCAGAGCTCGAACCAGGTCTGTCTGGGTAACAATTCCAACTAATCTGCCCTCATCAATAATAGGCAACCGCTTGATATGCTTGGCGCCCATAATTTTACTGGCATCAAGAATAGATAAATCAGAGGCCACACTCTCAACCGGACAAGACATGATCCTGCCTAATTGTGTCCGATAGATATCTTTACCCTTTTCGCCCACTCTTCTGAGAACGTCAGTCTCGGTAACAATACCTGAAACATTACCCTGATTAATAACTACCAAGCAGGAAATCTTGCTATCAGACATAATTCTCGCTGCTGAAATTACAATTTCCTCCGGAGAGATAGTAGCTACTTCTTTGCTCATCACATCGCCTACGTTCAGCCAGTTCCACGAAGAAATGATCATTCCGTCGGAAGAAATACTACTCGTCTGAATTTCAATCGAATCATCAAGTTGCTTTTTGTTTTTCATCAGCTTCCCCCTAAAAACTCGCAGGTTGTAACCTACTACAAGGTATATAATCTCATTCGTTTGACAACGCGCCGAACCGAAGTGAAGCGCGTTTGCTGTAGAAAATTCGAGGTTTACCATGCACATTCACCTCGATTTATCACCAAATCAATGTATCGGCAGAGAATAAGCCCATTATTAGTAATAAAAATGCCTTCGTGGAGTATTGCGGAGAATCCAACAAATAGGCTTATTAATTATTCTTTGGCCATAAGGGCTTTATGGTTTGTTCCTATAATAGGCCCACATTTCGGCTATAAGGCATCTCTCCAGACATTTCTGCCCCTCACGGCACAAGCAAGTCGATTATAGGTTTGTTTTTCTTAATAATCATTGGTTTTGATAATAAAATGACCGGAAAATTCCCCGAAATAACATGAAAATCCTTTCTTTTATTCATATTTACGGACTCATTTACACACGTTTTTCATTGACAATAACACAGGCAACTTGTATAATTGAAATATAATCAAGGGCATGTTTTTAGGTGCCCGGATAATAAAAACTTGCTCTTGCCGATTACAAGGAGAAATGATGAAGAGTGTTTCCTTTTCTGTATGCAAAGTGATTTTAGTTGTTGCTATGTTGGTTTCGGTTTTCATGCCCTTAGGCTGTAGCTCCCTTAGTCAGCCCGGCGAGACCGCCGCTGAAGGAAGCAGAAGACATGATCGAGTTGCAAGAATTAATAACCAGGAAATGATGGCGGACATCGATAAGGTACTGATGCTTGACGAGCCCAGCAAACTCACCGATAAAAGGATACCGTAGCTCATTCTGCATATATCGTATTGAGTACATGGTCCCAAGTTAGTTTCTTCACAACATAAATCACTGATAGCACACTCCTATAATAAAAAGATTTGTGGAAGCACTCACCGATTTTGACATGACGTCATCCCCATATTGAATATACGGGATTCTGTAATTATAAAGAATCTATAAATCCTACCTTGACTTCTCTCCTCCAATCAGCTATTTATAGATGTTATATATGTAGATTTTCTTAGCAACGACGGATCTTCACTCCGCCAAGGTTCTAGTATTGTTGATATAGATTCCATGGATTGAGGGACAATGGGCGTCATTTAGGGGAGCCATGATGCGAGATGAGCATAAAACAAAAGAAGAATTGCTCAAGGAGCTAAAAGCATTGCGCAAGGACCTTGAACAATTCGAGAAAGTCGAACACAGAAAAAGCAACCTCGGAACAAAAGAACCAGAACAGACATTTAAAACTATTTTCGAGAATGCAGCCGACGGGATACTTTTAGCTGACGTTGAGAGCAAGAAATTCTACATGGGCAACAACATTATTTGTCAGATGCTTGGTATTGACCGACAAGAGATCAACGATCTGGGTGTTATGGATATCCATCCTGAGCCAGACCTACCCTACGTTATTGAACAGTTCGACAAGCAAACCAGGGGAGAGATTACGCTGGCCAAAGATATTCCAGTCAAAAGAAAAGACGGCAGTGTTCTTTTTGCCGATGTTAATGCATTCCCCATAAAATTAGACGGCAAGACATATTTGATGGGTATTTTCAGAGATGTCAGCGAGCGAAAGAAAGCAGAAGAAAAGTGGCGATCTTTAGTCGAGACTGCTCCCAGTTTCATCATGACTGTGGGTTCTGATGGCGTGATCCAATTTCTTAATCGCCCTACAGGAGGCTTGACTATAGAGCAGGCAATCGGAACAACAGTTTACGAGCACGTGGATCCGGGACAGTGCGACATTATGAGAAAATCCTTTGAAAAAGTGTTCAAAATCGGAGAACCAGATAGCCATGAAATTTTGGGACTCGGACCTGATGGTCCAAATTCCGCCTGGTATGAAACTCATCTTGGACCGGTCATATGCGATGGCAAAGTAGTTGCAGTAACCATGATTTCCACAGACATAACCGAGCGCAAGAAGGCAGAAAATGCATTGGCACAAAGCGAGGAGAAATTCCGTTTGGCGATGGAGGCAACAAATGATGCTTTATGGGACTGGGATATGGCTACAAACGAAGTGTATCGAAATCCTCGTCACGCAACGATGTTGGGATATGAACCCAGCGAATTGACTGCATCGCAGGAAGAATGGGAAAATCGAATTCATCCAGATGATAAGAAAGCCATATTTCAAATACTTGATGAACATTTAGCTGGTAAAAGGGACTCGTTTGAAATCGAATATCGCCTCAGGACTAAATCAGGCGATTACGTGTGGGTATTGGGCCGAGGTAAAGTTGTGACATACAATGATGACGGCTCGCCGGCACGGATGGTGGGCACAAATATTGACATCACAGAACGAAAAAGAGCAGAAGAAGCCAAAACGGAATATCAAACACTTATCCGAGGGATCATGGATAATGCCGGCTTGATTGTTGTAGTCAGGAATCCTCAAGGGCAATACATTATGGCAAACAAGGAAGTTGAGAATCTGTTAGGCATGGAAAGTGGGTGGATAATAGGTAAAACTCCCTTCGATATATACACTAACGACAAAGCTAATAAGATTCTTTCAGATGATAGAAAAGTAATAGAGAGCAGGAATGTTTTGAAAATCGAGGATCGGTTGGATTTTAATGGTGAAATCAGAACATTTGAAGGTACAAGATTCCCACTTATAAACTCAGATGGAGAGGTTTATGCGGTCTGCACCGTCGCTATGGATATAACCGAACACAAGAAGCAATATGAGCGAGATGAGACAATACTTAAAACCTGTATTGATGGTTTTTGGGTAATCGACACACAAGGTAAAATCCTGGAAGTCAACGATGCTTATTGCAGAATGTCGGGTTACAGTCGTAATGAGCTGCTGACTATGTACGTCCATGACGTCGAGGCGAAAGAAAAACCTGAAGAAACCATAGAACATATACGGAATATAAAAGATAAAGGATTTCATCGTTTCGAATCAAGCCATCGACGCAAGGACGGCAGGATCATGGACCTTGATATTAGTGCCACTCATCTGGACCTTGACGGCGGACGGACATTCACCTTTTTCCGTGATATCACTGAGCGTAAGGAAGCTGCCAAAGCATTAAGGGAATCGGAAGCGACATACCGAACGCTTGTTGAACAACTTCCCGCTGTTACCTACCGAGCCGCTCTCGATGAAACCAGCACAACACTATATGTCAGTCCTCAGGTCAAAGATTTAATAGGATTTACTGCCGAAGAATACAAAAACGACACGAATATATGGCTAAAACAACTTCATCCGGATGACAGAGACCGTATCTTACAAACCATCCTTCGTTGTCATGCCGAGAAAAAACCTTTTGTTGAAGAGTACCGCATGATTGCTAAAGACGGCAGTGTTGTCTGGTTTCGGGATGAAGCTGTTATTGTTAAAGATGAGAAAAATCAGCCCCTATTCCTGCAGGGCGTTATGTATGACATCACCCAGCACAAACAGGCCGAAGAGGAAATCAGAAAGTTTAAGACGATCGCAGATAAAGCGGGGCACGGTGTTGTTATTAGCGACCTTGAAGGTAATCTTATCTATGTTAACGATTCTTTTGCACAGATGCACCAGTACAATTCAGATGAGCTCATCGGCAAAAATCTGTCTATTTTTCACACAGAAAAACAAACGGAGCAAGTAAAGCAGATAAATGAAAATCTTAAACAAAAAGGCCGTTATATCACCAAGGAAGTATGGCATAAAAAAAGAGACAATGCCATTTTCCCCACATTGATGAACGCGACACTGGTAAGGGATGATTGTGGAGAACCTTTATTCATGGCCGCCACGGCTGTCGATATAACTAAGCACAAGAAAGCAGAGGAGGAGCTGAAGGAATCCGAACTACGCTATCACACCCTTTTTGAAATTCTACCTGTAGGCGTCGGCTTGAGTACTCCGGATGGTCGGATCATAGATGCCAACAGCACGTTTCAGCAAATGATAGGCTATTCAATTGAGGAATTGAGCAGAATTGATGTGCAGGATACCTACCACAAGCCACAAGAGCGTGCTCCTTACCTGGAACAACTGCAACAGGAAGGTTTCGTGCACGGCTTTGAAGTACAATTAAAACGCAAAGATGGGACCATATTTCTTGCCAGCATGAACGCTACAACAATGAAAATACGCGATGAAACAATTATAGTGACCGTTGCAAAGGACATAACCGAACAAAAGTGGATGGAAAAAGCACTGGCTGAGAGCGAGGAAAAATACAGAACGCTGGTCGAATGTGCGGGAGATCCCATTTCCACCATCGACGCAAGAGGCGTCTTATTGTTCGCGAATAAAGTGGCGGCTGAGAATTTGGGATGTCAGCCGGAAGACTTGGTGGGAAAGACGTTGTGGGACCTTTTCCCGAAAGATATGCCAGACCGCCTGGCGGCTAATGTGCGAAAGGTCATCGAGACAGGACAAGGAATAAATACGGTCTCGTTGATCGAAATACAGGGACAACCTCACTGGTATAATAATACTATTGAGCCGTTGAAAGACGACCGCGGAAACGTGACAGCAGCAATGGTCATCGCAAGAGATGTCGATGACATAAAACGTGCCGAAGAGCAAATACAAAAGCTCAGTTCCGCTGTCGAGTCATCGATAAACGGCATAGTTATCGGCAACACCGACGGGAACTTAACATATGTAAATAATTCTTTCCTCAAAATGTGGGATTATAAAAATCAGAGTGAGGTTTTGGGTAGGAATGCCACTGAGTTCTGGAAGGTTAACGAAAAAGCAGAAGAGATAGAAGATGCACTATGGCATGGAGAAGGCTGGATAGGTGAATTGACCGCCATGAGAAAGGATGGCTCATTGTTTGATATTCAGGTTTGCCAGACTTCAATTAGAGACGAAAATAACAAGATAATATCCTTGATGGGTTCATTTATCGATATAACAGAAACAAAGCGAAGAGAAGAGGAACTTACAAAATATCGTGGACAAATGGCCCGTGCTGAACAGCTCGCCTCATTGGGTACCTTAAGCGCAACCATCGCTCATCAACTCACGCAGCCCTTGACTGTCATTCGCTTGTCAATGGATAATGCGTTGGATGAACTCGAAGCATCATCTTCCTCGGACACCGTTATAAGAAGGCTCAAAGACAGTGTGACTCAGGTATCGAATATCACATCAATTGTTGAAAGGTTCCGCAATTTTGCCAGGAAATCATCTGGAAGGACCGTCGCTGAAGTAAATTTGAAGGTGGTCGTTGTCAGAATCGCAAGGTTACTAAGCGAAAGTGCACGTTCGGCAAATGTTATACTCCGTATCAGAAATATGGACAACCTTCCCTGCCCATGGATGAATGAAAACGATTTAGAGCAGTTGTTTTTCGCCCTGATTGAAAATACCATTCAGGCAACCGACGGCAAAAAGACCCGGCAGCTTGTGATAAGCGGTACCGTGAAAGACAAACATATCGAACTGTGTATTTCCGACGACTGCGGCGGAATCGCCCCGGAAAATATTGATAAAATTTTCGAGCCGTTCTTCACAACTAAACCTCGGGGTCAGGGGACCGGATTGGGACTTTGCATTGTGAAGGACGTCGTCTCTCGTAACGGAGGCCGCGTTCGAGTAGAAAGCGAATTCGGTAAAGGAACAACTTTCACTATCAATTTACCCGTTGAAAAAGACAATATAATGACCAAGTAAAATCTCAACTTTGTCGGAAAAATGTACATATTAACGACTATGAGCCTAAAAAGTTGATGAAGACCTCGATTTTTCGATATAAGACAGATCAAGACTACGAGGTCTCGCAGCTTTCCTTTTATCCCTACCACAACAGCGTACTGAAAGGTTTAAGAACAAAAAAACAACATATTTACTACAATATGCTTTACAAGCTGAATCTCATAGTATAAGATCCAGCTTATTAACGAATTAGTATTTACGAGAAGGAACAAGTTAGTGCCCTTGAAAGGCAAATTAAACTTAATTGGATAAACGTATAAGAGTTTAATACCGGGTACTTCGCCTTAATAAAAGAAACAACGAAGATGTAGCTGAACAACAATGACATCAAGCGTAGAAAAACACATCTTCTTCCTCGATGATGAGCCAACAGTTCGCGAGGCAGTCAGGGAAACCCTGGAAAATTCAAACTTTACAGTGAGCTGCTTTGGCAGTCCGACCGAATGTCTTATGCGATTGCGTTCTAAAAAGTGCGATTTGCTTATTACCGATCTGAAAATGCCTGAAAAAGACGGCATTGAATTATTAACAGACGTCCAGCACCTGGCTCCATGGGTTCCTGTTTTGATGATAACAGGATATGGGGACATACCCACCGCGGTAAAAGCTATGAAGGCCGGGGCTGTGGATTTTATCGAAAAGCCCCTGGATAAAAAGAACTTTGTACGGAAGATCAGATCGATACTTAAAAAGAACGTTGCCACCCACCCTAACTTAGGCACCTCTCTGACAAAAGCCGAAAAAAAGATCTTACAACTTGTCATCGACGGCATGAGCAATAAGGAAATAGCCAATCTGCTCCACCGTTCTGCAAGGACTATTGAAGTTCATCGCGCTCACATCATGCACAAGCTGGGTGTCGATAATTTAGTCGATCTTGTCAAGCGTGTCGCGTCCATGGGACTGATTGACCTGGAGAAAAAGCAGGAGCACAGTGAGAACAGGTCAGAATCCGAAAACGAAGAGCAAGTCATCCCTTAAGCGTAGGCGCCGAGCACGCGGTCCGCGCCGTTCGGGCCTGTGCGCACAGGCATCCCGAGCCCGTTCGGCTACTCTCAGGGTAAACTACGCCGAGGGATCTATCGAGCTTCAACCCAGCATATTGGGTTTGTTTGGCTTTGTTTTTGTCGTCGCCGGCAGCCGGTTTTTTGTCATAATTCTCTTTCAAATAAGGTTTTGCGCCATTCAGGCCCGGCACAAATTGGCTTTGTTTTTTCAACTTTACCCCGTGAGATAGGCAAAGCCGCCATCTCATGGGGTGAACCACGAAGAAAAACAGTAATCATTCATCAATAATCAAATATCATTTTCAAGGCCTTTTCCTTTCATTTATCAATAATCACTAATCAATAATCATTCAGTTATGTAGTTCTACGACCGGAAATCGTAAAAAGCGGGCTTTTTTCGGCATTTTTTAAATAAATGTCCGTGACTTCTTTCGTACTGCGTGCTTCGGACTGCGTATTGCGTGCTCGCAGAGTGCGAAGAAACGAAGAAACAGTGAATGGTTTATAGTATTTGGTATATAGCCTAACGACCAGCGACTATATACAAACGACTAATTTTAGCCGTAAGTTCTTGTGCAGCAGGGAATAAAAAATTATTTCAAATTTCCGATTTTTGTTTCTAACTATCATCGTTTTTGGTCGATTTTTCTGACGATTTGCTAAAATTTTTCACTTTTTTTGCATTTTTTACAATTTTGTTATCAACATTTGACTATTCTCAACCGCTTCTAATAACGATGGTGAGTTGTTTTGCGCGTATTTTTTGAGGTTGCGACTTGCTAGTATAGAAGTAAAATAAACATAGTTCTTTTTTTTAATGTTCTCAATAGGATTCTGAATGGCAAAAAACAAACCACGAGCTATTGACCTATTTTGCGGGTGCGGAGGCCTAACGCTTGGGCTGAAACAGGCGGGATTCGACGTTATTGGAGCGGTGGAGATAGATACACTTGCGGTTGAAACATATAAGGCGAATCACCCAGAGGTCGAAGTCTTTGAAGAGGATATACGAGAACTAAGCACATTACGTGTAAAGAGAAAGTTGGGTATTAAGAAAGGTGAGCTTGATTTATTGGCTGGCTGTCCTCCATGTCAGGGTTTTTCCACGATGCGAACACTTAACGGAGGAAAAAGAATTCGCGATGATCGTAATAAATTGATTTTAGACTTCCAGAGATTTGTTGAGGAACTTTTGCCAAAAGCAGTAATGATGGAGAATGTACCGGGACTTCAAAAGAACCATCGTTTTAAAACTCTTTACAGGAAGTTAAAGGAATTGGGTTATGAGGTTAATCACGATGTTTTGAACGCCGCCGACTACGGCGTTCCTCAACGTCGTCGCAGATTGATATTAATTGCAGCTAAATCAGGTAGAATTGACTTTGCAAAAAAATCGAAGGAGCTTAAAACAGTTCGTGATGCAATAAGTAATTTACCCTCGGCCGGTTCGAGCGGCGATCCTCTTCATGACTATAACGAACAAAGGAGCGAAAAGATAAGGAGACTGATAAAAAGAATACCAAAAGATGGAGGAAGTAGAGAAGATATTGGAAAGAAATCTCAACTTATCTGCCATAAAAAATGCAATGGATTTAAAGATATTTATGGACGTATGGCTTGGGATAATGTAGCGCCGACGATTACAAGTGGATGTACTAATCCATCTAAAGGACGGTTTTTGCATCCTGATGAAAATAGAGCTATGACACTTCGAGAGGCCGCTTTGTTGCAAAGCTTTCCAAAGAGATATAAATTCTTTTTGCACAGAGGCAAGGAGTCAGTGTCTTTAATGATAGGCAATGCTCTTCCCCCACTATTTATAAAGAAAAACGCAAAAGAGATTATAAAATATTTGATTGTAGGTAAGAGGATATGAGTGAAAAAGGTTATTACTGTTGTTTCTATTGCCCTGAGGCCAGTGATAATAAAAAGAATATCAAAGACAAATGTCCAAAATGTGGAAGACCATACGATTTTCCTCTAACGAATATACCATCTAAGATTCGTGACTACAATATTTTATCTCCAATAAGCCGAGGCTTTTACGCGACTACATATTTATCTGAGTGGGGTGCGTTAAAACAGAAAAGAGTTCTTAAGATAATTCCCAAAAAAGTATATGAATTTTTTAAAAAAGATTTTATTCAGGAATGTGACTTGCACAATAATATAGCCACCGAGAGCAATCATCTTGTGCAAATATTAGATCGTTTCGAACATAAAATAAATTTTAACAAAGATGAATTGGAATGCTATGTTGCTGTTTTAGATTATATTAGCGGAGATCCCTTATCTGAAATATTAGAAGACGAATCTAAAGAAGTATCTGTGATAAGCGTTGCTCAAATTGCAATAGATCTTTATCGCCTATATGAAGAATTAGAAACAAGAAATATTTACCACAATGATCTGCATCCTAAGAATATAATTGTAAAAAGATTATCCATGCCGCGTGCAGAGGCTATTGATGAAAGTATTCAGGTTGTTGCTATAGATTTAGGCTCGTTATCACAATTAAGTAGAAGTGACAGTCTCCAAGGACGCTTGGGAGATATACATTACATTGCTATGCACTTAAGGAACTTGGTAAAACGTTTGACATACGACATCGATAATGTGGATGATATGGAATTTAGAGTAGCCACTGTTTTAGAAAATCAAGCATCGTTATTGGCTCCTGCTTCTGAAATGCAACGACCACCCAATCCGAGAGAACTTATCGAAGAAATCAAAACTTCTTATAATAGAATTTGCTCCCCATGGCAAGATACATTAATTCTAAAAAAATTTGATGATGCATATAACGCCCAATCATTATCACCTTGGTTTGTGCCGCAACTTCTTGTTGATCCTGAAGGGAAGTGGGTATCAAAAATGAGCACTCGAGGGCCACAACTAATAACAGGTATGAGAGGATGTGGAAAAACGATGTTGCTGAGGGCACTACAATTTCATGCAAGGATTGCCAAATACCAAGAAGAGGGTGGCAATATAATAAAAAAACTAGAAAAAGATGGTTTCGTTGGACTAATGGTTTCATGCACTCGTTTACTCGATACTCTGGGATCAAGTACTAACAAGATAAATAAACCGTTTGAAAGAATTTTCTGTTCGTATGTCATTCAAGCCATTCAAGCAATAAGACATCTAAAAGAGGTATCTGTAAAGATTGTTTCGCCATATAGTTATCGTACACTTGCGGAAGCTATAGATAACTGTTTAGATACCAAAATAAAATGGAAGTCTATTGGGACAGAAAGTGAACTTGAACGTAGACTTACAAAACTACTTTTAGATATCAGAGAAAATGGGGATGACATTAAACTAAAAGTCAGCCATCCTTCACACGCATTTGAATATCTTGCAGAGGCAATAAGAAATACTGCAACAATTTGGAATAAGTCATATATATTGTTTTTGGTAGATGATGTCTCAACAAGATATATAAGTTATGATACAATTAATAAACTTATCCCAAACTTGATGGTTCATAGCGAAGTATTCGCTTTCAAATTGACCACAGAAGCCCAAATTTTGGAATTACCTCTTACATCTCCGGGTGAATTGGAATATGCTAGACAAGATAGAGATTTTGAGATATTTGATCTTGGTTCTGAAGTTTATCAAATAACTGGAGGAAAAGACAAAAAAAGAGCAAAAACCTTCCTTGAAAATATTCTGGCCCAGAGAGCTCGATATTGCCCAGAACATCCAGAGGGCGTCAATCCATCCGATGTTTTAGGTGACATTTCAATGTCTAATATTGCGATGAATATTGCTTCCAGCAAAAAAAATTCAAGGGAAAGGAAAAAAATCTATCATGGAATAAGTGCATTAGCAGGTGTTTGCGTGGGTGATATTGGTGACGTAATAACACTGTATGAACTTATTTTAAAAAAAGCTCAGCAACAACACTGTCCCGTTGATACTGAAATACAATCACAATGTTATCAGGATTTATGCAGTAGAAGACTTTATGATTTGAATCGGAGGCAGAGTACTTTGAAAGACTTTGCTCTTACATTTGCTGAAGCGGCATATGAATTACTTATACAGTCGTATAAGGAACTAAACAATGGTAAAAGAGAAGAATTAAGACAGTACAATCAAGTTTATGTTAGGTCAACAGAAGGCGATACAAAAAAACAATTTAAAAAATTGAGAGAACTTATTGATGCTGGGGTATTTGTATTAAAGGGTGGCAGTCAAACACCAAGAACTAAAACAAGAGACTCTGATCCTATCGGCCAGTTTGTTTTAACATATCGCAAGATTTATGGTTTATCAAATTTTATGCCGTTATCAGAGAGGGATCGATTTGAGTTGTCTGGTAAACAATTGGAGGAATGGTTAAATAATCCACAAAATGGTAAGGAAATACTTTTGAGGAATTTAGGTGGAGCAATTCCAGAAGACGAAATAACTGAACATGAAGATTATAGAAAGAAGATTAAGAAACGGAAATCAAAAGACAAACTACTTTATAAGGTGGGGACGTCCAAGGGAAATGGGAATAATTTCAAAGAAGTTCAGGAAGAACTTAAGAGGCAAAAGTCAAGATTTTCTATAAACAAAATTTCTCCTCATGAACTCTCAAATGTAAAGTTTGATAATGTTATTATTGGCTTAGGTTTTGAAGAGAGAACAATTGATTCATTAATAAATATATTAGATTTAATTAAAACTGATAATATTATTATGGTAAAGTATAAAGAAGAAGGTAAAACTAACGAAATCTTAAAAAAGTTAAAGAATCATGACTTAAATAAAAATACTATTAGTTACTCAGAGATAATAAGAAGCGGATTTAATAATTTAGAAGGAAATACCCTTATAGATGTTACAGGTTTGGCAAAACCAGCGATTTTCTATAGTGTAAGAAACTCACTAAAAAACGAAAATAAATTAGTAATATGTCATACTTCAGCACAACAATATTATCCTTTAGATACAGATATTAATAATATTCTTGATGCAATTGATAAGGGTGACATAAATCAATTATTAGACGACTTAAAAAGGATATTAACTGGTGAAAAAGGACCTTATAATATAGATCCATTAATAAAATCAGACGCAATCTCTTCAAGAAGAAGAGCTTTATGTGCTTTTTCATCCCCTAAACATGAAAGATTACTTACCCTTCTCGATAGACGTGAATTTGATAGAATTCAAATTGGTGTTGATGTTTCTGATAATCCAAGGAGCAAGTTGAGTAACCTAATAGCAGAAACAGCTTCAAGTAACTATGGCGCTTTTGTAGAAAAATGTGATTATGATAATTTTTCAGAATTGGTAGAATTCGTAGAAAACAGTTATAGATTTTGGTATGTAAAAAAAGGCTTTGATTTCGAATGTAGTTTGACCGGTTCTAAATTGGGCGCAGTGGCTTTTTCTATAATAAGTACATGCTATAAAATATCACAATGTTGGTACATTAGGCCTTCAGATTTTGATTTGAAAAGATTTACTAAGGGTACAGGACTTTCTAATTATTATGTGGTAAGAATAGACCAATAAATGGACAACCTTAGTAAAAAACAACGTAGTTATTGTATGTCTCGTTGTAAAGGCAAGGATACAAATCTCGAAAAGATAGTCAGATCTACCCTTCATAAAAAAGGACTACGTTTTAGAAAACATAATACAAAGTTGCCCGGCAAGCCCGACATTATCTTTCCTAAAGCAAAACTGGTTGTCTTTTTAGACGGCGATTTTTGGCACGGCTACAGGTTTCCGCAGTGGGAGAAAAGTATTCCTCCATTTTGGCAAAAGAAGATCGGTGAGACACGAAATAGAGATCGGCGGAATTTTGCGAAATTACGTCGTATGGGTTGGCGTGTTCTGAGGATATGGGAGCATACAATAAAACGCGATCTTGATGGTGTCGTTGATCAGATATGCAAAGCCGTAGGGGAAAACTAAAGGGGGCAGGCTTCGTCATTTACGATTTTCAATACCTATGGCACAAGCCAAGCCAATTGACGATTTTCGATTGTCGATTTGCGATTTAGAGAAACTAAGAAACGCTGTGAACAGCGGGACAGCCTTTTTCATTGATTATTTGCTATTGATTATTTTTCTGTGTTCATCTGCGTTAATCTGCGGTTATTTTAATAGATCCCTCTGCCCGGCCATTATAATTTACTATTTTCAATCCATTCGGCCTTGCTCAGGACAGGTTTACGATTTATTATTTTTCAGGACTGAGTTAAGATATATAACTGTATATGGGAAATGTCAGTAAGATCTTGTTATGCAGCCGGGAAGTTGGATTTACTCGCTCGTTCACGTTCCTGGAATGGTGTCTAAAATGAAGCCACCTATCAATTCGGCTCCCAAGTCCTGGCAAAGCCATCCAACAACCCACATCCTTGCCGTTCTGACGGTATATGTTCCGGTCTATGCCTTTGCGATGTGGACTCACCTTAGTGACAGGACAATCACGCTAAGGGAGCTCTTTCTATACCCATTGATCCTCGGTGGCGGCCATTGCCATTGATTATTGATTATTTACTGTTTGTTATTTTTCTGTGTTCATCAGCGTTGATCCCTCGGCAGTACTCGGGACGGCGTCTGCGGTTAATGTAGCATAATGAAGATTGCCGCGCGGTCCTCGCAATGACAAAACACAGTACGAACCCTTAGGAGCGAAGAATCGGTCCTAAATCCTCCATCTGCTGCTGTGCAGCTTTCTTCTTGTGCTTCTGCTTTCCTCTGAGGGACTCTATTTTAGCCGTGGCCTTGTCCTGCAACGCACCCGGCTGACGGCCTTTATCGAGCATCTCCTCCAATGTGATTGTGCCGGTATCATAGAGCCGCCAGAGATGCTCGTCGAGAAGCTGCATTCCGAGCTTCTTGCCGGTCTGAATGCTGGAATCGATTCGGTAAGTTTTGTTCTCGCGGATAAGGTTGGCAATAGCAGGAGTTACGACCATAAACTCATAAGCAGCGATTCTTCCTCTACCGGCAGCTCGAGGACAAAGGGCCTGGCTTAGCACGGAAATCAAATTACTGCTTAACTGAATGCGAATCTGCTCCTGCTGGCTCACGGGAAATACATCGATAAGTCGAGTGATTGTTCCTGCCGCGCTGGTCGTATGCACGGTGCTGAAGACAAGGTGGCCTGTTTCAGCGGCTCTTACGGCCGCTTCGATAGTCTCGAGGTCTCGCAACTCGCCGACCAGAATTACGTCCGGGTCCATTCTCAAAACGCGTCTTAATGCCTCGGCGAAGCTTGGAACATCGACGCCGACGGCCCGCTGGTTAATAATCGATTTTTTATGGTTATGATAATATTCTATCGGCTCCTCAATTGTGACAATATGTCGGTCGAAGTTTTCGTTAATATAGTTAATCATAGTAGCCAGGGTGGTCGTTTTACCGCTTCCGGTCGGGCCCGTAACCAGGAACATTCCTCGCGGCCTGCGGCACAAAGCCTGGCAAATCTTCGGCAAACCTATTTCCTCAAAAGTCAAAATTTTTGACGGGATAAGACGAAGAACCAGTGCCAGATTGCCCTTTTGGCGAAATACGGAAACACGAAATCGGCCTTGATCGCCAAATGCAAAACCAAAGTCTGTGCCGCCCTCTTCCTGAAGCTCCTGCTGGTTCCGGTCGGGCGTAATACTTCTCATCAAAGCCGCAGTATCATCAGGCTCGAGAACTTTGGTCTCAAGAGACCTAAGCGAGCCGTCTATTCTCAACACCGGCGGCCGGCCTGTAGTAAGATGTATATCTGAGCCCCCTTGCGTAACACAGGCCTGCAGTAACCTGTCCATATTTACTGTTGCCATAAAAAATCCTCAATAACTACATTTGGTTTAATCTACTGCCGTACCCTCGGTCTGGGTAATTCTCACTACTTCAGCCGGGGTCGTTGTTCCTTTGAATACTTTGATCTTTCCATCTTCCATCAATGTCTTCATACCGCTGGCTTTCGCTGCCTTTCTCAGTTCGGTTGTAGGTGCTTTCGAGAAGGCCAGCTCTCTGATTTCGTTGTTCATTTCGAACATCTCAAAAATGGCGATTCGTCCTTTGTAGCCGGTGTTTTGACACTGGCTGCATCCGGCACCCTTTTGAGGTGGATGTTTTTTCATTTGCTCCGGCGTAATACCAAGCGATCGTATATGATCCATGTTCGGATTTTCATCGATTGTTTTGCATTTTTTACAGATGACTCTCACAAGTCTCTGCGCCATAATAGCCTGAATCGAGCTTGCTACGAGGAACGGCTTAACACCCATATCTATCAAACGTGTAATCGCGCTCGGGGCGTCATTTGTATGCAAAGTGCTGAAAACAAGGTGTCCTGTAAGTGCCGCCTGGATAGCGATATCAGCCACGACGCCGTCTCGAATTTCGCCGACCAGGATGATATTGGGCGCCTGTCGGAGCATTGCTCTGAGAATCTTATCAAACGTTAGTTCGATCTCGTCCCTGACCTGGCACTGATTCATCCCGGCAAAGTTGTACTCCACCGGGTCTTCAGCGGTAATGATTTTCTTGTCCGGCTTATTAAGCTCCTGCAGAGCGGCATACAACGTTGTGGTCTTTCCACTACCGGTCGGGCCGGTGACCAGAAAGATGCCGTTCGGCCGCGTTATAATACGCCGGAATTGCTCGTAGTTATCCTGCTCGAACCCCAGTGATTCGAGGCCGATATTGACCGCGTCCGGGCGCAAAATTCGAAGCACCACACTCGGCCCGTGATTGCCCGGCAGAGACGAGACACGAAAATCGATGTCCTGGCCTCCTATCTCACGCTTAATACGGCCATCCTGCGGCAGCCTTTTTTCAGCGATATCCATGCCGGAAAGGATTTTGAAACGCGTAACCAGCGGTGCCTGCATGTTCTTGGGAATATTGTCCCGTTCCATACAAACACCATCAACACGATATCTTACTCGAACTCTGTCCTCCATTGGCTCAATGTGGATATCGCTGGCCCGCATATAGTAAGCATTATCTATTATCAAGTTCACCAGCCTGATAATCGGGGCATCATCATCGGGATTAGCAGCTTGAGCGCGAAGTGTTTCCGCCTGTAACTCATGACCGACTTCGGCAAGCTCGGCGGCGGTTGCATCAATACTATGCCTTAACCTGTCATCTTCTTCGCTTATTTCCTCGGTTAAGGATTCTTCCAGGTAGGTACGAATTTTCGTAGGGCTTGCAAGAAAACACTCGGGATCGCTGTTCAAGCGAAAGCGAATAGCATCCATCATCTCCAAATCCGTCGGGTCGCTGATAATCAGCTTCAACCTTCCGTTACTCATATCCATGGGGATGATATTGTGCTTTTTGATGAGTTCCTCCGGAATAGCTTTCGCAGCCTCGGGTGAGATGGTAGCCGTGTCCGGATTTATATATTCCAATCCAAATTGCTTGGCAATCGCTTTGGTAAGATTTTCTTCATCTATCAGGCCTTTGTCGAGCAATATCTCACCGAGCCGCTTGTGATTGCTCTTTGAAGCCTTAATGGCCTCTATAAGAGCTTCCTTCTTTACCAAGCCGGCCTTGTAAAGGATTTCGCCCAAATGCCTGCGTTTCTTTGCCATATTCTCCTCAAAGTTCTGCGTACCCCAGGAAATTTCATTATAACATTTCCTGTGCAGTTAGTCAATCAATTTTAACCGGAGGATGTTTAGCACAGTTTGTGCTGCTCGAAGTCGTATGAACTGTCTGCCATGATAGAAAAAACAACGTTGTGTATCACATCCATTCTCTGAATCCACACTTATATATACAAGCCCAACGGGCTTTTGTTCGGTTCCGCCGGTCGGACCAGCTATGCCGGTTATGCTAATTGCATAATCTGTACCGGCCTTTTTCCTGGCGCCAACGGCCATGGCTTTAGCCACCTGCTCGCTGACAGCACCATACTGCTGAATCAGTTCGGCTGGTACGCCGAGTTCGCTGCTCTTGGCCTCATTGCTGTAAGTAATCCAGCCGTAAGTGAAGTATTTACTCGATCCGGGAACGTCTGTCAAGAGTTTTGCCAATAATCCGCCGGTACAGGATTCCGCTACAGCGATGGTTTTTCCCTGCCGGGCCAGCTCTTCGCCCACAACCTCGGCCAGAGTCTGGTCTGCCCGCCCGTAAATCAGCTCTCCGAGCGTACTTTGCAGCAATTTTTCGTCCTTTTCGGCCATCTGCCCGGCTTTTTCTTTATTTCCCGCCGTCGCGATAATATGCAGGGTAATTATGCCGGACGAAGCTGTGCAGTTAATCAAAGGATTCCTGCCGCGTTGCATCATCGTACCGAGCATCTCGGCAATTGTCGATTCTCCCGCCCCGAAGCATTTTAATTTTTTGACCACCAAGGCCTGCGCACCTGCTAACCGCTCAAGCTCGGGCAGTACCGATTCTTTGAACATTTGTTTCATTTCAATCGGCACACCCGGCAGGGCAAAAAGCAATTTGCCATTGTATTCAGCCATAATCCCCGGTGCAGTACCTATATTCGTCAGAGCTTTCGCCCCGGCGGGAATATAAGCCTGAATCTTATTTTTCTCCGACATTTGACGGCCAAGGCTGGCGAAAAATTTTTCTATTCTTTCCAAAAGCTCTTTTCTCAATTCCAATTCGACGCCGAGAAATTTCGCCAATGCTTGTCGTGTTAGATCATCATCTGTCGGTCCTAATCCTCCCGTCGTCAGAACTACATCAGCATCAGCACTCGCTAATTCCAGTCCCCGCACAATCGCATCTATCTCATCGCGGACGACATAAGAGCTTACAACCGGCACGTTAATTGTTAGCAGTCTGGTGCTCAAATGCGCTGCATTAGTATCCACCGTCTGCCCGGAAAGAATCTCATTACCGATTGTAACAATATTGGCCTTTATCATAAGAGCGGGATTTTATTCTCAATCACAACCTTAAACAAGAAAAATTATCTTATGAAGTCATATAGTTGGGTAAACGACCGCGGCAGATCATCATGCTAATATCTTGTCGTATTCAGCGTGGCTGCCTATCCAGAACCACAGGAGTCCGTTTGGAACTTCGACTGCAAGCGCACGATAATAGATACCGACACGAACGGATCTATAATTTGCAATTTTCTTAAAACGGAGTGATGGATGATGTGGATTACTTTTCAGAAGGTCAAAATTTTTATCAGCAAGCTCTTGAACATTCGCCGGAAGACTCCGGTAACAGGCCCAAAACTCGGGTGAAGCAAAATGCGTCAAAGTTTTGTGCTCCTTCCCGCTTGGTGCGCATCGATAGACTTCTCCGCCAGTTTGTCTAATCTGCCGGAACGGACATCTTCTTCAATCTGGCGATCCCACTTCTCCGATTCAAACTCATGGAACCATTCTCGAAAAGCTATGAGTTCTGCCTGGTCAAGTTCGCGAATTTCTCTTTCAAGTTTTTCAACTTTAGTCATATCTCAAGACGTCCTTAAAGCCACGTAATTTATCATCATATATCTATCGGTTTTACTTATATGATATTATACGAAAAATTTGAAGATTTTCAATAAAAAAGATGGCATAAAGTTGTTTATTACGCCGGCCTTTATCATAAGAGCGGGATTCTAATATCATCAGCACAAACAAGCAAGGTAAAATCAAGAATCACCAAAAAACCCGGTGAAAACACCGTTATGAAGATAGACAGGAATGCACACTCTTATTTTTTATTGCCATTGATCGCCTATCTTGATATTATATGATTACATTGAGATGTTCGTGAGTTAAACTAAATAGATGGCTATCGCTAGTTTAGTCTCGATGAAATAAAGGATGGTGCATTGGTTGCTCTTATTTTTAATGGCAAAGCTGCTAAAATTGCTAAAATCCGAAGCAATTTAAAGGCAAGTAAAACACGGTAGAACATCGAACGTTGGGTGTCAATCATGGACAAATATACCGACTCAAAAACATTATATCAAATGCTTCGCAATGATTCGAAATATCGCCAAAAAACACTAATAGATTCACAATATGGCATGGTTCTGATGAGGACCGGCGATAGAAAGATGGTGTCCCTTTCTCTTGAAGATGTTCCTTTGGAAACTGATTTTTATGCCACTGTTATTCCAGAAAATCTTAATGGAATTATTATTCGTAAACGTTTTTATGAAGAGGGTTTTGTTATAAAACATTTTTTTGATAACGTCATAGAATGTTTTATCGATCTATGTGTGAAATGTCTTGTTGGCACCCTTTCTGATAATGATTTCATTGTTGTTTTCAGAGCAAACATAATTGTTAGAGATCTTGATTGTGACGTTCAACCCATTCTAGGAAATTTAGACACTTGTGTTTCGAATGAATCTCCTTATGATGTAATAAAAAAATATGAAACCGCATCAAAAGAGTACAAAATCCCTCAGCTTGAGAGCTTCAAATGGGAGCAAGGAGCAATGAATCCGTGTACATATAGTATATGTATATCAAAATCTACTGATAATAGCATTGAATTCAAATGCCCGACCTGTAGATTTCCCAATATTATAAGTTTAAATGATATAGACGATGAATCGGGGGCATTATATATCTGTGAATATTGCAAAAATATCTCGCATATTCCGACTGAATCTAAAATGGAAAATGAATATTCAAAACTTGCAATTTTTGGATCTGTATATATGCATATCAATGATTTTGGAAAGTGGCTTTTTTTTCATCCTCTTTTCTCCAGAGATAATGTAGACGTATATGGCTCCTACGGCTTATGGATCTTTTGTGCATCATGTGAATATCAATACACACCATCAGTTCTACCTGCATTTATTTTTCATTGTCACGGACTCAATATTGAATTAAACACAAAGACTCAGAAATCCACAAAGGATTGGAATGCATTACACAATGGTGCTTGTCCATCATGTGGTAGTCCTTATTTACTATCGTTACTTGTTCCTATACCACAAATTATTTTAGAGAGGCACAAAAACCAACAAAACTAACATGAAATCTATCTGCCCATTTTGTGGCTCGTCTTTAGTTTACGATACTCTTGAAAGCACGTGGAAAAAATGTTCGCAGTGCAGAAAATTGTACGAGTAGAAAACTAGGAAAACTGAAGTTAAAGGGATCAAGTTGGCGTTTCCTAGTTTTCCATTTGTAATCCCCCTATTTATACCCTTCGGGGTCGTGTTATGTCCCAGAATGTATGGTAATATGCAGAACACCTTCTCTGGGAAGAGTGTTCATTTCCGTGTTAAACACTTTACTTTTAGTCTCTTTGTCGAAATCGATGGATAAAACACAGCGTCCTAGAAGAATGGTTTCTCGAGCATAGAACTCAAAGATCATGTATACTACACCTCCGACATCAAAATTATTGAAACTCAAAATACCACTTACACAGAAGTCTTTCTTTTTGAAATTTACTATTTCTTGAATTTGAATCCTCTGGAAAAAGTTTAGGTACTTAACTACAACAGGGAATGCTCGCTTTGTTCCATCAGCCTCAAAGTGTTGTTCTTTTCTTTCTAGTTGCTTTACCTATTCAACATCGATGTCACCCTTATCACGTATGTTACAGTAATCCAATTTCAGCTTCTCAATATAGTCTTTCCTTGAACCGATACTTTCAAAAAAAAGTAATTCATGTAGAATATCAGGGTGTATCTGAGGTAAAAGTCCCCAAAAGTATTTCTCATCATTCTGCTTGATTATTCTCAAGACATTCCATGCTTTTTTCCTAGCCATGTCTTCAAGCAAGCAGACTGCTTCGTCTTGAGACAATTCCATCAAGAGCTTTGCGGTTTTCTTCTCAGGCAATTTAGTGACTTTAGATACTTTGTTTCTCTTGTGTGCAGGCCTAAAAAACATCATCTTATCCTTTCGACCATTTCGATATCAGCCCTATCTTTAGTCTTTAATAATCATAGCTTGATTTACATCAAAACAAGAGTGTCTGTCCCTATTTGTTTTATAGCAGTTGAAAAACGAGATACGAGTTATTTTCTTCTTTAACACATTGTTCATATTTCTCAAAACAAATTAAGTTACAAAATCATCCACGACTCCATGGAGTATATTCAGTTTTTCCAATCATATACTCAACTTGAGCTTTTGGTAGAGTTTTATCACAATATCTACATACTATTTTACCCTTTTCCTAGTTGGGAAGCAAGGGGGTCACATCTTAAATATTAACTATTCGAGACATTAAAGGGATCAGGTGTTAATTCTTCCGGAGGAAAAATAACAGAGAGAATTTGGAGGAAATTGAGGGGAAAGGAAAGGGTCACATCTTAAATATTAACTCTTTATCCAACACTAAGCCTCCATGCTTGAAGTTAGCCCCCACAACTGATAATATATATACTGGAATCAAGGGACTTTTTCAACAGCCCCCCTGTCCGTAGATTTTAAAATGCGATGACATGACAAAATTGAAAACAATCAAACTTGCATTTATGGTGTTGAGCTACTTAGTAGCGACAGGCGCTCTCGCTGAAACCCGGAAGTCCAACGAGCCCGGAAAGGCAACCGCCGGCAGCGGCGCGCTTGTCGGGCACCGCTGCCGTGTTATCGTATCTACGGACATCGGGGGAACGGATCCAGACGATTTTCAATCCATGGTGCATTTGCTCGTTTATGCGGACTGCTTCGATATCGAGGGGCTTATCTCATCCCCCTACGGTCCCGGCCGGAAAGAGGACATTTTACAAGTCATCGACTGCTATGCAAAAGATTACGCCAATCTGAAGACCTATTCCGACAAATATCCCACTCCCGACTCATTGCGTGCAATCACTAAACGGGGTGAGACCGAGATGGCTCCCTACTCCGGCGTGAGATACTCGACCGAAGGCTCGGAGTGGATCGTGCAGTGTGCACGCCGTGACAACCCACGCCCCCTGTACATCCTGGTTTGGGGCGGCATTGAGGATCTCGCCCAGGCGCTGCACGATGCACCGGACATCCTGAGAAAGCTGCGAGTGTATTGGATCGGCGGGCCGAACAAGAAATGGTGCCCCAATGCTTTCAAATACATCGCTGAGACCCATCCCGAACTGTGGATCATCGAAGCAAATGCCACGTATCGCGGCTGGTTCGTCGGCGGCAACCAGTCGGGCCAATGGGGCAACAGGGAATTCGTTACCCAACACATCGCCGGCAAAGGCACACTGGGCGACTTCTTCGTCAATAAGAAGGACGATATAAAGATGGGTGACACACCGTCGGTCGGCTGGCTTCTCAAGGGCACGCCCGACGATCCCTCGCAGCCGGGTTGGGGCGGGCGTTTCGTGCGTGCCTGGGAACGCCCGTATGTTCGTTTTAACCGGATGACCACTGAGGAAGACCACATGGAGGTTTTCGGCATCCTGGAACTCGTGCTCTTGCTCGGTGAAGGCGCCCCGGAGCATCCCGAGGCGGTGCTGGCTACCGATAATCAAAGATTGCCCGGTCATACTCCCGGCGACGGCACGATTCGGTTCCGATTCTGTCCGAAAAGCGCGAAGACCTGCCGTTTCACAATTCACGGCAATGTGCCCGCGCTCGACGGAAAGACCGGCGGGATCACGGCCCTCTTGCCGCCACCCGACATCGCACAGCGTCCGTCTGCGAAGTTATCCAACTGGTGGACGGACGATCCGTCCCCGGCAGTCGCGGAAGGACCACATACCGGAGCAAAGACCGTAAACCGGTGGCGCGAAGACTTTCTACGCGACTTCGGCGCCCGCATGCTTCGCTGTCAGTCGCCAGCCTTGCCCAAACCCACGAATTAAAAAGAGTACCATCATCAGAGGCAATTTGTGACTAAAAGTCTTGTATAGCCGATGCAGATTGAGTACAATATTAGAAAGGTGGCTTCTTGACATTGCTAAGCAAAGTGAGCAGGGAAATTCCGGATTAAATCCAGGAGGATTCAAATATGGAAAAATATCCTGTAAACAGTCCAGACAATAAGCAAGGCAGTAAGAATCTGAACGGAAACGCCGAAACACCCGGCAGACTTTGCCCAAAGACGGGCAACAGCATCAAAAGGGGGAAATATCGCTGGCTGATGTGGATATTTCCATTAGCGGGATTATTTTCTCTGCTGTGGTTTCTCATACGGGTAATACCAAAACCTTCGAGGGCGGAGTATCCGTGCCAGCGGGTGGCGGCGCCGCTTGCGGGCGGATTTGTGATCTGGATTGCGGGTTTGATTGGTTCGGCACTGGCATATCAACGGGCTAAGGAGATGTTTCGCCGGTCGCATCTCGGCAAGGCGACAGTATGTTTTGCCCTGGCAGCGGCTTTGGTTATTGCACTTGTTAATATACACCAGAAGCCTCTTGTAGCAGACCAGCCGCAGCCAAATGAGCCGATTGGCGTGGCCCGCGGGATATATCCGGGGCGGGTGGTATGGGTGTGGGATGCTAACGCGACCGATTGGGCGGGCTATTCTTCACGGGAACACTGGTATGATAATGATCATACTGACCCGGCGGTGGTGGAAAAGATGGTATCACGGGTGATTCGGGAACTCGCCGGCAAGAGCACGGACGCCGTAGCATGGGATGCCATTTTTAGATATTTCAATGAGAACAGGGGCAAGGGAAACATCGGGTATCAGCCGGGAGAAAAAATCGCCATCAAGATAAACTTAACAACCTGCAACGAACAATGGAATAGCTGTGACCGAGAGACATACAACAAGAACAGTCCTAATACAATCGACAATTCACCCCAAATGATTCTCACGCTGCTGCGGCATCTGACCGAGACGGTCGGAGTGGACCCCTGCGATATCAGCATAGGCGATCCAGCCTGCCGGGTGCCGAATTATCTATGGAATATGCTGCACCCGGAATTCCCCGACGTCCGCTATCTGGACAATACCGGCAGATTCGGCCGAACGCGGGTGGAATTCTCCAATGTGCCGTTTTACTGGAGCGCTCCGGATGCTTTCGGAAAACGGCAGGACTATATACCAGTCTCATTCGCAGAAGCAGACTACATAATTAACTTCGCGATATTGAAGGGCCATTCCTCAGGTATAACCGTCTGTGCCAAGAACCATTACGGCTCGCTGATAAGATGTCCCAATAGTTATCTTAGGGATATGGGAATTCTCGATTATTACGACATGCATTTGAGTTTACCGAACGCCGAGTGGACACCGGGGATGGGGTATTATCGAGCATTAGTGGATTTGATGGGTCATCCGGAACTTGGCGGCAAGACCTTGCTTTACCTGATCGACGGACTTTATGCCGGATATTATGCGGGCTCGCATCCTTACAAGTGGAGGTCCTCTCCGTTTGGCGACAGTGGCAGTGACTGGCCGTCGAGTCTTTTCGCATCGCTGGATCCGGTAGCAATCGATTCGGTGGCTTATGACTTTTTGTTTGAGGAGTGGCCGGACATAGTGACGGGGGGAACAGGCCAGCCGGGCAGCCTCCAGGGCGGTGCAGAGGATTATCTGCACGAAGCAGCCCTGGCGGACAATCCTCCATCAGGAACATATTATAATCCTGATAGAGACAGAGTTCCTATGCAAAGCCTGGGAGTCCATGAGCACTGGAATAATCCTCAGGACAAGCAATACAGCAGGAATTTAGGAACGGGTGATGGTGTTGAACTAATCAAGCTAACCGGTACACCGGCCGAGACATCACCTGGAGATATTGACAAAGACGGTGATGTTGATATATCGGATTTCGACATATTCGCATCGGCATGGTTGACCAAGCCGGGAGATTCTAATTGGAATACGCTCTGTGATCTAAGCATACCCGCCGGTATTATTGATATATTGGATCTGGAATTATTCGTCGAATACTATATTGCCAATACCAAATAGAGTCTTCGCGATAAAATCAAAGAGCAGGGACTGTTCGTCAACTTGCTGCTAAGGTTTCGGCAGTTTGCTCATCTCTTCATCCGTTGGCGGGTAATTTTTGAATGTGGACCACATGCCGGGATTGCCCGCATCCCACGCTTCCATAATGAAAACCTTTTCTTTTTTCATATACGCGACATGCCCATCGTAAAAGGCCATGTTGACTCCCTCAGTGTGACGATAAAGTGTCGGGCCGTCAGTACCGACATCTTTATACGGCGTGATCGTATCCTGGCCGAGAACATCCCATCCATCTTCGTAATTCGCCCCCCACCACCAAAGCCACCAGTCATTGCTCTCGGTAAAAATCAGCTCGTTCGCCGGACCGGGAACGGTCGTGTTCTTGTGCCCGGCGTATCCGATGCCGTACCAGTCTGTAAAGTACCAGTCCGTCAGGTTGTAGCCGTAGCTGATATAGTTGTTCCACTGAGTATCTTGTCTTTGCTTTATCGAAATCATATCGCCCGGACATAGATACTCCCTGGGCGCATTCCATCCTTCATTCGCAATGGCATTCTTGGGTTTATAACCGATCAATTCTCTAAACTGCAGGTTTTCAGGCCAATAATCATCCTCTTCTTGTGTTCTGTCCATGATTGGAACGTACCAGCCGTCCGCGTCATCCGAATAGAGAACATTAGCCAGTCCCAGTGTTTTTAAGTGGCTGCTGCAGACAATGCGTTTGCCGTGATCCTTTGCTGCCCGCAGAGCCGGCATGAGGATCGACATTAATATAGCTATGATAGCAATGACAACGAGAAGCTCTATAAGTGTAAAAGCTTTTTTAGTTCGCATGGCAATCCTCCTTCCAAAAGGTTGTTATCGATGCAGGATTTGCCGTATACATGTACATCACAATACTCAGCTAAACAGCCGAATCTCTTTTACAATATACTACCAAATCCAGGCCGAATGTTCAAGAACCTAAAGCTATTTTTTAGCGATTTTGACCGACAATCCCCAACTTCACGCCGGGGATTGCTCCTTTTGGATAGCACTTCATTTTGACGGCAGGACTTCCGGCCGGCACGCGAAAATCCAAAGCTGAGAAATCATTAAGCATTAATTCGGCTAATTTGCTGCCTTGTTCGAGTCCAAGTTCATCTTGAACCTGCTCTAAACTCTGATACCTCTTGTTCTTTTTCCAGGTCACTCCCCAGTTGAACAACTCGGCGCCGGGGCCGGCGAAGTATAGATTATCTCTGAGAGTAAGTTTGAGCTTTTCCAGCGACAATCCGTCGGCGTCGCCATCGGTGTTTTGTGCAGGCCAGTGGCGATTGTCCGAAATATCGAACCAGCCCCAGGTCTGCGCATCACGATTGAGCGCGATTACATTGTTGCGAATGATATGGTCATGGTTCCATACCGGCACGCTTTTTCGGTCATCGATTCGGGGCGTCGAACGAGTCTGCTCGCGGAAACTGAAACCTTCTTTATTGCCTACCAACAAATTACGCTCGATAAGGCAGTCCGGCGAACTGGAGATACTGATGCCGGCGTTGGCGCCCCATGCACCGGGTGTGCCGGCCAGACCGTTTCCTACGATGACGTTGTCATGGGCGTGCAGGCCGTAGGAGATTTCGTAAAAGATGCCGGCATCTTCATTGAAGGCGATAAGACAGTTGCGCACGGTACAGTCTTCGTTGCCGATATCGAACCAAATACCGTCTCCACGATTTTCAACAAAGGTGCTGCTTTCGAACACTACGCCGCGGGCAAGACAAATCTTGTTGCCGCCCGCTTCCCAGCCGCGATTGAATCCTTTGATATTGTTGTTACGCACCGTGCATCCGGTCATTCGCAGTCTGTGTGCCCTGCTGGCTCCGAAGCCAAGCTGGCCGTTGTGCTGGAACGTGCAGCGGCGGACAGTAATATCTTCGCCTCTAAATCCAGCGCCGCCGGCATTGGTATATTCGAAGATACAATCCTCAACGGTTAGATGGCTGCCAGAGAATTCGACGGCACCTCGCTGTGCACGATTTGCGGCATATCGAAAGCGAATACCTTTGACGACGACATTGTCGCCCTTGATGGTCAGAATTCGATCGCGTATAGAAGCTTCGACAGTCACCTTTCGGCTGCTAACATCTTGGTTATCGTAGTTCCATACATAGAGGCGTTCGCCATCCAAATCGACGTAGAATGTCCCTCGGGCGAGCTTGTCACGTTCGAGGACCTGGCGGAGTGCATAGCCGTTGACAAAAACCTGCTCACACCGTCCAGTTAGTCGATGGTAGTCATCGTCAGGATGTATGTTGTGCTGATTCCACGTAATGAATTTGTGAGGCCAGGGCGTGCTGTAAATACGGCCATACCCCTTTTCACCTGTCCATTTGTTAATTTGGTCGGCGCCGGTCATAATCACGCCGGCACCAGCGGCAGCTTGAAACGTGATCGGATTGTTCAGTTTTCCGCTCTTTTCGATTTCGACATACTCACGATAAATACCGTCGTGAATAATCACTGTATCACCCGGCTCGACGAGTGCTGCGGCCTGAGCGATTGTTCGTACCTGTTCTTCCCGCTCGATGTTGACCAGCATTTTCCCAGAAACATACCAGGTTTTACCTTTTACTGCGGCACAAAAAGACAATCCCAGCATCAAAACAAGCCCGATCCATATTCCCTGAAAATGTCGATTCTTCATACTGCCTTACCTCTTCATTTTTCGACAGCATTTGTTTATTGTACGCTGTGATGTTGTGAGTATATATAGCAAAGGCACGAGTTTCGCGCTCGTGCCTTCCGGTTTTATGCGTTTCTCAGTAGCTTACAAATCTTTCGGCATCACGAAAGGTTCGCGGTACGAGCACGTAATATATTTATTCGCTTTATCAGCGCCGGCTCCGACAAAGCGTTCGTTCTTCCGATCGTATGTAAGTGCAGGGCCGAGGATGAATTTATCTTTTGCCGGATCGACTCCATTACCTTCCAACTGCTCCAGCATGGCATTGAGTGTGTTCAAAGCGTCCTCATGCTTTTTGACACTCTCACGCACCTCATCAACTGATGCTTCCGCTCCGGCACGCCAGGCAATGTTGGCCTGGTGACATACAGCGGTGCCGAGATGTCCGACTTCGATATCTGCAGCCAGGTCTTGTCTGCGGCCGCTTCTGAGGCAATCGATGAAGTTCTGGTCATGTCCCGATCCGCCGGTCCCTTTGTACTGGTGTACGCGCTTGCCGTTGTTGTCATAGAACCAGCCGCCGCCGCGCGAAATACGAACCGATCCCGCCTCACATCGTACATAATTACCGCCGCGAGAACCGAGATACAGAGCGCCGCTTTTGCCGCCCCGTTGTTTGGGATTGGGCAGGTTGCGAATATCAACAACTACCGGCAAGCCGTCATAATCGAAAAGAGCAAAGTGCATGTTGGGCGTCTCGCCGTTGTCGTCCCAGGCAAAGCGATTACCCGCGGCGACGACTTTCGTCGGCACATCATTCCAGCCGAGCATATGACGGAAATCATCAATGTAATGAATCCCCCAGTTGGCCATCTCACCATCGCCCCAGTTCCACTGCCAGTGCCAGTCGTAATGGAACTGCTTACGCATGACCGGCGTCATCGGAGCGGGCCCGGCCCAGAGATTGTAATCGATGTTGCTCGGAACAGGCTGAGGTGAAGTTACTTTTCCTATTGTGGCTCTGGCGCCGAGCTTTGAGCAGTGCACCCAGAGGACTTTGCCGTACTTACCGGCCTGGATATCACGAGCAGCTTCCTGCACTGCCGGACACGAGCGATGCTGCGTTCCGGCCTGGACGATGCGCTTGTATTTTCGTGCTGCATTGACCATCTTTCGCCCTTCTTCAATCGAGTGGCTAACCGGCTTTTCAACGTATACGTGCTTACCGGCCTGGCAGGCATAAACTGTCATCAGTGAATGCCAGTGATTAGGAGCTGCTATCACCAGAGCATCAATATCCTTGCGATCCAGCAGTTCCCTGATATCGGCGTAACCGGTTACGGAACTACCATAATCATCTTTGCACTTCTTGACCCAGTCACCAAGAACTTTGCTGTCGGGATCGCAGAGTGCGACAACATTCACGCCTTTGAGCTTCTGAAAATTCTTGATATGAGCACCGCCCCGGCTGCGAATACCCGCTACAGCAACGCGGATTTCATCGTTTGCTCCTCGAACACTCGGCAAAAGTCCGGCCGGCGAAGACAGGGCCAAATAAGATCCCGCGGTGGTCGAGATACTGCGTTTCAAAAAATTTCGACGACTAAATCTATTCATAACCTGATCCTTTACTCAAACATAATGCTCAATCATATAGTTCCTGCGTAGCGGACATAAAATCCGGAACGCCCAAGTTTACTATATTAACAAATATGTCCGCAAAGTCGATTTTTTTTTCAATTTGTGCATAAAGAGATATGATATTCGAATTATAAGATCCCCTCGATACAAAAAGCCCCTGCTCTGCACTGAAGGAGAAAACTTCAAGTGCGAGCAGAGGCTGAATAAGAACTGCAAGTTTTAAACTCACAGCCTTTTCAATATCGCATTTATTATACGCTATGTGTTACAGTGTTCTTCGCCTGCGCAGCCAGCTTACAAAACCGACACCGATGCTGCCTAACAGAATAGCACCGGGAGCGGGAATAACATTGACATTGTCTATGCCAACAAAGCTGTCAAGATTGCTGTCACCGCCATTCATGTTGGTAATCAACAATGTATATACTCCCGTGCTCGCGAATGTATAGCTGACAGACGTCCAGGGAGTGCCATAGAAATCACCAGGATCAGTACCACCACCAGGGCCAAAGGGGTTAGAACCAATATTGTGTGAAAACAGTGTAGCCACCAATGGGCCACCTGTTCCCAAGCCCGCAAGAAGCATTCCCGTGCCCGTGTCATCAAACGGTGCGTAGTCCTGTGAATCCCAGAAGTAATCAAATGACAGGCTGGCACCTGCAGTCGCGTAAAAACTCTGATATAACTGGGTAATGCTTCCCGGCCCATCTGTCTTCAACAAGGCAAAGGCGCTGCCATCAGTTGGTACCCAACTTGTCGTTCCATAAACAACGGGGCCATCTCCACCAATGTTTGTCATAGGATCAGCATGGCTTGCCACAACATTTACTGAAGCGCCGCTCGGTATGACTGGTGTCCAGCCAGTCAGGTCGCCGGTCTCAAAGCTGCCGTTTGTCACACCAGCCTGAGTATTACCAGCAGCCAGCAATAAAACTGCCGATACACAAATGATCATCAATTGTTTCATCATAATTCTCCTCAACCATTTAAGTTGTATCCGTACAAACAATCTGTTGTTAACATAAGTTAATTCAACATTCTATTCGAAGGATCTTGCGCACTGATCCTCCGTGTTGTACATAGGTAAAGTTGCCAATCCGGCAAGATTGGTGGGCCACAAACATATGTGGTCAACAAAGATGCATGCGAAAAACAGATAATTCGCCTTACACCGCTCCTGTAGTTTCCTGCCGTATTACCTAATTTCCAACTGATATCCCATACCTGATCACGCATCAGGTTTTGCCCAGGAACTATGGATAAGTAATACGTCGTGAAGTTAAAATCCGAAAACGCCACAAACTTCACTTACCTATCCATACTATATCTCCCATATTAATGTAAAGAAAAATTTTCCAGAATTTGAAAAATTTTCAGCATTTTTCACCTGAAAGTCCTAAAAAAAGCAATTTGAGGGTCATATTTTGTCACTTTACAGGGATATCTTAGAAAAATAATGCTATCCATAAAGACAAAATCATCCATTCTAAAAGCTCAGAGTGCCTTCCGGCACAAAACCGTGCTTCTCCCAAATCCGGCAACAGTACCGTACTCTACTTGCTAAAACTCTGATGCCACCGCTGTCAAACCGAATACTCAATCAACAAGTTCACGCATAGAGGATTTATGCCTTCTTCTTCGGGCAATAAATCCCAAACGCCTAAGTTTACTATATTTATAAATACACCAGCAAAGTCGACTTTTTTCCGTATTTCGTATAGATGAGATTTGTTCGCCGTTTCGTATTTATTACGCGGCAGGACGCTTTTAGTAAAACCGAGAAAAAAACCCTGCCCACACTCATGAGAGAACTCCGAGTGCAGACAGGGGCTCAAAAAGCCTGTTAGTATTAAACCGACAGCCTTTTAAAATCGTGTTACCGTTTTGTTCGTACTTACAGCGTTCTTCGTCTTCGCAGCCAACCAACAATCCCTGCACCAATGCCGCCGAGCAAGATAGCGCCTGGAGCCGGTATGGGATTACCGTAAGTAACCCTGAAGGCCATTTCCGGTGTATTATCGTAGCCGTCAAAGTAAATCCCATCCGCGGCATTTGAGAACCAAAAAGTGCCATTATCACTGTATACAGAGTTTTGTGTGTGGCCAAAAGTTTGGTAACTGCCAGTGCCCCCTAATCCCACGTTAGTTGCACCAAACCAGTATGTCTGCCCTGCAGTCAACGGTGTGCCACCGGCAAGCACTGCCGTTTCAATAAGCGTCATGCTTGCATAGCTCACACCTGGAATTACATCAGTAGTTGCGAGTACTGCAGTTGAATCAGGACCATTAGCCGGATCGCCTCCTATTGATTCGTATACTTGAAGCCTCAAGTCAGGGCTACCTGTGTTGTCGATTACCCAGAAACCTAAATGCGTTACAGCACCATTTTCCGGCATGACAAAACTGTTAGCATAAACTTGTGTGCCATCGGGCCCAAGAGGATGCCAATATGTACCGATGTCCGGTCCTTTTTCAATTATTCCTGCTATTGCAGAATGACATGAGATACAGACTAAAGCTGCCATAGCACAAAATATTACTCGTTTTTTCATCATATTTCTCCTCAACTATTATTAAGTTGTATCCTTACAAACAATCTGTTTTGACACAAGTCAGATCAACGTATGCCCTGAAGGGTCTTGCGCACTGACCCTCCATGTTGTATGTAGGTAAAGTTGCCAATCAGGCAAGATTGGTGGGCCACAAACATATGTGGCTGGAAAAGATACGGGCGAAAACAAATTGTTCCGCCTGACACCACTCCTCCGATTCCTGCCGTATTACCTAATTTCCAACTGATGTCCCATACCTGATCACATATCAGGTTTTGCCCAGGAACTATGGATAAGTAATACGTCGTGAAGCAAAATGGAAAAAAATCATCAACTTCACTTATCTATCTATACCATACTTTCTATATTAACGTCAAGGAAAATTTTATAAAATTTAATATATTTTAGCCTTTTTTGCCTGAAAGCCCTAAAAAAGCACCTTGAGGGCCATTTGATGTCACTTTAACGGTGACATCAAAGCTAAAGAGGCCTCTAAAAGTTCTGAAATTGGTATTCAAGCCCTGCTCTTGCCGCCTGAGACGTTGATAACTGTGCCGTGGATGTAGCTAGCCCGTTCGGAAGCTAAAAAGCATACTGTATTTGCCACCTCGCTGAGCTTGCCGCTTCTTCCCAGCGGGATGGAGACCTGCTCGTATTTTTCGCGGAATTGTTCGATGGTGATTCCGCGTGTGTAGGCTACGGCACGTTCGTATTCATCGGAGCGCAGGTCTGTTGATTCGACAATCCCCGGAGCGATGCCGACAACGCGGATTTTGTGCTTACCGAGTTCCTTCGCCCATGAGCGTGTCAGAGAATAGATTGCCGCTTTTGTTGCTGCATAAACGCTCTGGCCTTCAGAGCCTTCCAGGCCGGATTCGGAAGTCATATTGATAATAACACCCCCCCTGTCGGATTTAATCATCACCCGCGCGACCGCCTGTGCACATAGATAGTACCCTTTCTGGTTTATGGATACCATCTTGTCCCAAATCTGCTCGGTCAGCTCTTCTTTGCCCGCAGGGTCAACAAGCAGTCGCGGTATCAGAATGCCGGCGTTATTAACAAGTATGTCAATCCTCCCGAAAGCATCGAGAGCCGCTGCAACCATCGCATCGATGCTGGCTATATCAGTCACATCGGTCTTTGCCGGGAGGTGCTCACCGCCATACTGCTTTTTCAAATCAACAGCGAGTTTCATGCCGCTTTGCTCATCTATGTCGGCAATAACAATATTCGCACCGACCTCTGCCAATCCATGACAAACAGCCCTGCCGATGCCGCGGGCTCCGCCAGTAACGACAGCGACTTTTCCTTCCAAACCAAGCCAGGTCATTCAATTCATTCTCCAAAACAATTCTGATTCGAGCATAAACTTACATACTAATCATGGCTTTGACAACACCATCGTGGTAACCGGCAACCAAATCGAAGGCCTTTTGTGTTTCTTCAAGCGGGAAATGGTGCGTTATCATAAAGTCAACGTTGACCCGGCCGGAAGAAATCAAATCAACGGCCTTCTGTGTAAATTCATTTTGCCTTCTTATGTTTACAACTGTGATTTCTTTTCTTCGCATTACATCAATAGCCAAAGAAATCCTGTCAAAGCGCGGTATACCAGTCAGGACCAGCGTTCCGCCGGGCCTGAGCATATCGATACACTGATCGACCGTTTCCTGCTGGCCGGCACATTCGAATGCGACATCCAGCCCATCCGGCTGCCGCTTGAGAATCTCTTTTACAATATCCTGCTCGTCCGGATTCCCGACCCACGTTGCGCCGGCTTTTTTTGCTATATCAACGCGCTCCGGGATCTTCTCAGTCATATAACAGGTATTTACATCTTGTGCCTTTGCACTGACAAACGTACATAAACCGATCGGGCCGGCGCCAAGGACAGCAACGTTCGCATTTTTCGGTATCTTTGCCCGTTCGACCGAATAAGCGCCAATCGCTAACGGTTCACATATGACGGATTGTTCGCAGGTAAGAGCACCTTTTGTCGGATAGCAGCACTCCTGCGACATAACAATATACTCGCACAGACAGCCACCGCCCTGGCCGGGAGTGCCGAGAAAACGCAGGTTATAACATGTATTCTCCCTGCCCAACCTGCATTGAAAACAATCGTGGCAGGAAACCGCAGGATCAACCACTACAGCATCGCCGATCTTAACATTCGTAACCGATTTGCCAACAGCCGCAACTGTAGCAGCACACTCGTGGCCCACAATAAAAGGATATTCGACAATTTGCGCCCCGATCCTGCCGGTCTCGTAATAATGCACGTCGGAGCCGCATACACCGACCATCTCAATTTTTAGAAGAACATCCGTATCTTTTTCTATCTTCGGCTCAGGCATATTTCTGAGTTCCATTTGCCTTATACCTGTCAATACGACAGCCTTCATAAAGTCTCTCCAAAAAAATAAACGCCGGCATCAAAAATTCGTAAGTTACAATGCACATCGCATAACACCGGAACATCGTGTTCTTATACCAAAATTCCGCATTTATTGCTATTATTACTTTGTGGGAATTAGCTTTATTTCGTAGAGTTTCGGATAAAACTTGCCGGTCACAAACAATCTGCCGTTTACAACATCATACGCAATCCCGTTAAAAACATCGACCGGCTCGTTATGATCCTGCGGGGCCAGTATACCCTCCACATCAATCCAGCCTATTACCTCGCCCGTATCCGGCTCAATCCTTACAATACGTTCGGTCGGCCAGACATTCGCATAAATTTGGCCGTCTATATATTCAAGCTCGTTCAGTCCCCAGACCGGGGAATCCTGATCGAGGACCATGACTTTCCGATTTTGCTTAAAGGTTTCGGGGTCCAGGAAATACAACATTGGAGTGCCGTCGCTCATAATGAGATAATCTTCGTTATGTGTAAGGCCCCAACCTTCGGTTTGATATTCAAATTCATCGAGCAGTTCGAATGTCTCTTTGTTGTAAACAAAACCGACATGTGATTGATATGTCAACTGAATAATACGGTTTCCAAAAACGGTAATTCCTTCTCCGAAGAACTCATCCGGCAATTTATAAGTTTTCAGGACATTGCCGGTCTCTAAATCGACTTTCCGAAGTTCGGAACGACCATTAAGTCCCGTTCCTTCGTATAAAAAGCCACCATCGAAAACCAAGCCCTGTGTGAAGGCCTTTGTATCGTGAGTAAATGTATTAATCACTTTGTAGGTCCAGCGTGCAGGAGTGTCGGGATTTTTGAAGAAAAGCAAAAAACAAACAATCGCCACGACTAACAGTAATATGAATCCCAGTATTATGAATAGCTTTAAGGTTCGTTTCACAACATTTACCTAAAAATTGATTAAGCTAAACATTAAATCTGAAATTGATAATGTCGCCGTCCTGAACGACGTACTCTTTGCCTTCGAGCCTGATCCTGCCGGCAGCCTTCAAAGCTTTCTCACTGCCATGCTCTCGCAGCTCGTGATAACTGAAGGTTTCAGCCCGAATAAAACCCCGCTTAAGATCGGTATGGATCTTGCCTGCTGCATCAACTGCTGTTGTGCCTTCCTGTATAGGCCAGGCTCGCAGCTCATTCGAGGCGACTGTTAAAAAGCTGATCAAGCCTAACGCTGAATAGCAACCTCTGACGAACTTGCCTGCTGCCGATTCAGTAATGCCCAAATCAGCCATGAATTCCGCCCTGCTGGCCGCATCCAATTGTGCTAATTCGTATTCCAGCTTGGCGCAAATCGTAACGATGGGCACGGAATCATCAACGCGCTCGGCGAAATCGAATTTCCCCTTCAATTGATCTTCGCCTACATTGGCTGCTACGACAAAAGGCTTTAATGTCAAAAAACCGAGAGACTTAATCATCTCCCGTTCGTCGTTCGTTTCTATTGCCGAACTTATCGGCTTTTCCGATTCGATAGCCTCTGCCAGTTTCTTTTGCAGGGCTAGTTCCGCCTTGTCGCGTGCCTGGGCCCTGGTGGGCTTGTGGACCTGCTTTTCGAGATTGCTGATGCGCGTGGTCACAAGCTCCAAATCAGCAAGTAACAATTCCGTCTGCAATTCGGCCAGATCTCTCGCCGGATCGACTTTGTTTCGATAAGGGGGTATAGACGGATCTTCAAACGCCCGAACGACCAGAATGAGCAGTTCAACAGTCCTTATCTGGCTAATTAGTCGGCGAGCGGCTGCCCGACCGTGCTCATCGGTAAAGTTAAAGCCGGGCACGTCCAGACAGTCAATTGTGGCGTGAGTCGTTTTCTTGGGCTTGTACTGCTCGGTCAGCCAGTCGAATCTTTCGTCCGGAACAGGCACTATATTTTCTTCAATCGACACCGAACCGACCGCAGGAATTGCTTTGCCGCTCAGACTCGCTAAAATTGTGCTCTTGCCCGATTGAAGCAAGCCAACTAAGGCTACTTTCATTTTACCGCTTTCTCTTATTTATATACACTATTTCTACAATAATCATATGCAATTACGAACAATGCGAGTTTACAATATACCACTGATCTTACGAGTTGAAAAGGATCAAAAATATGTTGAACCAAAATCGGTCGATTTTGAGGGAGACATGGTCGTAAGGGCGAGGATTTACTCTTCAAAATATCGAATAAATAATATTGACACATCACTTAGATCTGAGTTGTAATGGATGAATCCACGATGGTGTGCTATTGCCGCTTTAAAGCACACTACGAGCTTCTCAAAGAAAATCGAATAGGAGGTTATTATGAAAAAGATGAATTTTTCGATGGCCTTAATGATGTTGTTTGTGATTCTGATTGGAACGGATCAGATTTCCGCACAGGATTGGCCCGGCTGGCGCGGAGACGGCAGTGGCATCTCACCCGAAAAGAACCTGCCCCTAAAATGGAGTGAGGATGAGGGCGTCAAGTGGAAAACGCCTATTCCCGGCGCCGGCCACTCATCACCTGTCGTATGGGGAAACCACATCTTTGTCACAACTGCCGTCGCCGAAGATCCCAACGTCGAATCGTTTCGAGGCGGCGTCTATATGGGAGGCAATCGTCCAAAGCCCGATGAGTCGGAGTACGCCTATCGTTTGATCTGCATAGAGACCCATCAGGGCAACATTCTGTGGTCACAAGCCGTCACGAAACAAAATCCGAAGACACGCCGGCATACAAAAAATACCTATGCTTCTGAAACACCCGTCACGGATGGCAAGTATGTCTTTACCTCTTTCGGTTCAGCAGGCTTGTATTGTGTCGATTTTGAGGGCAACGTTGTCTGGCAGCGAGACCTCGGGCTAATGCGCCGTAAAAGAGGCTGGGGCACAGGCGCCTCTCCGGTTCTGTTCCGGGACACAGTCATTTTCAACTGCGACAGCGATGACGATTCCTACATCGCCGCGTTTGACAAGGCGACCGGCAATCCGGTCTGGCGCACCGAGCGGAGTGAGGGCGCATCGTGGGGAACGCCCTTTCTGTTCGAAACCGACGGCCGCACAATCATCGTGACCAATGCCACACGTCACATGCGGGGCTACGATGTCGCCACAGGCAAGCTCCTATGGGAGTGCGCCGGCGGCTCGATGATAACAGTTCCCTCACCTGTAGCTACCCAGGGGCTGGTGTTTATCTCGTCCGGACACAGCTTAGGCTTTCTTAAACCCCAACCAATCATCGCCGTCCGCCCGAATGCCTCAGGCGACATTACTCCGCCCAAAGGTCAGTCACAAAGTGATGGAGTCGCCTGGTCATATACTTCGGGCGGCGCATACGTGCCCTCACCAATTGCCATCGGCGAATATCTATACGTACCTCTGGACAGGGGATTGTTAACCTGCTACGAGGCTAAAACAGGCAAGGTCGTGTATGAAAAGCAAAAACTCGGTGCCCGCAACACGATTACTGCCTCACCGGTAGCCGACGACGGCAAGATCTACGTGCAGACCGAGGACGGCGAGTGCTATGTAATCAAGCCGGGCCCGGAATTCGAGATACTCGCCGTCAACAAGCTCGACGAGGTATTCTGCGCTTCACCGGCCGTATCCGCAGGTAAGATTTATCTTCGCGGCCGCAAGCACCTGTACAGCATCGGGAAGTGATAACCAGATAAACAGTCAATTAAGCTGTCGGCCGTACCTCAGACTCATTCTATGACAAATTCATGATCGCCGGTTATAATAAGTCCCAAACCTGACTTTCGAATAAAATATAAAAGAATCGAGCAGGAAACCAAAATGTTAAACAGACGCAAATTCTTACATCATGCAGGTTTGGCCGCGGCATCAGCAATCGTTGGACGAAGTGTATTGGCAGCTTCAGAAACGTCGAAACGGTCAAAGCCGAATTTCCTTATAATTATGGCCGACGATTGCACGTATAATGATTTACCCCTCTATGGCGGACAAAATGCGGCAACACCCAATATCAACAAGCTGGCATCGGAAGGGCTCGTCTTCAACCATGCCTATCTCGGCTCGGCTATGTGCCAGCCGTGCCGTGCTGAGTTATACAGCGGGCTTTACCCCATGCGGAACGGCTGCGCATGGAACCATTCTGCCAGCCGGCCGGATATCACCACCATCCCGCACCATCTCGGGGCTTTGGGCTATCGTGTAGGTTTGGCCGGCAAAGTGCATGTCAAGCCGGATAAGGCCTTTCCCTTCACCAATGTGGAAGGATTCGATGCCAATTGTGTCCGCAATCCGACCAGACCGCACAACCTGCAGGGCATAACACGGTTCATGGGAAAAAACCAGAACCAGCCGTTCTGCCTTGTCGTTGCATTGGTCGAGCCGCATGTGCCGTGGGTAATGGGCGATGCTTCGCAGTACCTGCCGAGGAAAGTGAAACTTCCGCCGAACATAGCTGATACGCCGCGTACTCGCGAGGACTTCTCACGCTATCTGGCCGAGATAACCTACATGGACAAACAGGTCGGTGATATCCTCAAAGTACTGAAGCAGACCGGCCGTGCCGATGATACGCTCGTGTTGTTTACGTCGGAGCAGGGCAGCCAGTTCCCCGGCTGTAAATGGACCAACTGGGACACCGGTTTACATACGGCGTTGATTGCATGCTGGCCGGGAAGAATTGCCGCGGGCAGGCGGACCGATGCCATGGTGCAGTACGCAGATGTATTGCCGACGCTTGTAAATGCCGCCGGCGGCGATGCGGCAGAGCATAACTACGACGGCACAAGTTTCCTGCCGGTACTGCTGGGCAATGCATACACACATCGAAAGTTCGTTTACGGCATGCACAACAATATCCCTGAAGGCCCCGCCTACCCCGTCCGGACGGTCAGCGACGGGAAGTATCGCTATATCCGAAACCTGACGCCCGACGAAATCTACATCGAAAAACACCTCATGGGATGGGCCGGCAAAGGAGAGCTTAACAATCCCTACTGGGCAACGTGGGTAAGCAACGCCTGGGACGACCCGAAAACCTACAATCTCGTCAAGCGGTACATGCACCGCCCCGCCGAGCAGTTGTACGACACAGCAAAAGATCCTTACGAATTGAATAATCTCGCAAACGATCCGGCATTTTCCGATATCAAGGCCCGACTCAGCGCCGAACTCGACCGCTGGATGAAAGAGCAGGGAGATCCCGGAGCCACGCAGGACACACACGAAGCCATACAGGCCGCACGTCAGGGCAAACACCTTTATGGAGCAACGGTAAGATAATGACCATACGCAACAAATTGATGATCCTGCTTCTAAGTGTATCTCTTATTCCGCTGGTCGTATATTTTGTTCTCGATGTATCTTTTTCGCGAATCGTCAGGAGCCGTATTCAGAAAACTCTTGGCTCAGCAGTGGAAGACAGGGCCCGCGAGACACTAATTCAAACCATCGATAATTACCAGGAGAAACTCATAATTTCTGCTCAAGGAGTCCGTTACGGACTTCGTCACTATGCCGACCGGGTCCAGCGAATTTTCAATCCCGTCAATATTAACGAGGAGCCGCCGGATACGTCAGGTTACATCATACAACCCTCTTCAGCAGATATATCAAAAGAGGCTCAAAGATATCGGCTTCTAAAACCACCCTTTGGTCAGGACTACTCTATAGATTCTGATTCGCAGTTTATTCATCCTGCCTCCAACAATTCGAGCAATCAGCTTCGGACTCTGTCGCCGGAACTGACCAGAATATGCAAAGACATCTATTCGCTTAATCCCGAAACAAAGCTATGGACCTACACCGTCCTGCCTGACGGTACTGTTTCTTTATATCCTTCACCCGGCCTTTGGCCGTTCGAAGCCGGGCATGATTTACGCCGGGAGTCATGGTACATCAGAGCGAGAACAAGTAAGCAGCTTATCCCGACGCCGCGTATTGAGCCGCTCACAGGCAAGACCGTTATGACCGTCGCAGTGCCTTTATATGAGACTGATGGTTCTTTTGGCGGCGTGATTGCGATGGATATCGACTTGTCCAGCGTGCTCGACAGAATGGAAATCCCCGAGCCCTGGAAAGCGGGGGCATGGAAACTGCTTGCGCGGCTGCCCGAAGAAACAGATTCCGATGCAAACGACGTAAATATTATCTGCTGCTCGACTTTCGCACAGAACCAGGCAAATCTGAATAAACCATCTCGACTTATCGATATATGTGATCCTGAACATATAGGCAAAATCATCGAAGAATCCCGCCGGGGAAATGTCGGTCTTATCCGTCATCCGTATAATGGAATCGATTCCCTCTGGGTTTACGGCTCTTCCCACCCGGGAGGCGGCTTTCCGATCCTGATTGTGCCGTATGAGCGAATCATGGAGCAAGCCGCAAACGCCCGCCAAATGCTCTTTAAAGACAACATCCGAGCCATACAAGTGGTTACCATCCTGATTTTTACGGCTATTGTTGCAGCCGTTGTTCTGGCGGTCATGCGGGCCCACAAGTTTACCGTACCTATTACCCATCTGGCCGATGCCGCTGGTAAACTGGCCGAAGGAGACTATGATGTCACTGTCAATATATCGACCAACGATGAGCTCCAGCAACTCGGCGAGGTCTTCAATCAGGTCGGCCCCGGATTGAAGGAACGTCAGAAGATAAAGCAGTCTCTGGAATTAGCCCGCGAAATCCAGCAACATTTTCTGCCCGCCGAAGACCTTGAATTAGATAACTTCCAGGTTGCCGGGCTATGTCGGTATTGCGATGAGACCGGCGGCGATTACTACGACCTTCTCGATCTGACGGCGGTCGCTCCCGGCCGGGTTGGTCTTGTTCTCGGCGACGTCTCAGGTCACGGCATCCCGGCGGCAATGCTCATGATTTCATCCGGCAGCATCCTGCGCAACAACGCCCCGCGCCACGGTGACAATCTGTCGGCCGCTATTACCGAGCTAAACCGTCATCTCGTCATAAATTCCGAGCCCGGCAAGTTCATGACGCTCTTCTATGGCCTGCTCGACGACAGCGACAAAACACTTTCTTGGGCATCGGCCGGCCATGACCCGGCGATCTGGTATCACGCTGAATCCGGAAAATTCACCGAAATGGAAAATACCGGTATGCCCCTCGGCGTTATGGACGATGCGCAGTTCGGCCAGGCTGATCCGGTAACGTTGTGTGCCGGTGATATTGTTGTAATCGGCACCGATGGAATCTGGGAAGCACAGAATACCGCTGACCAAATGTACGGCAAGAAACGTCTTCTGGATCTGATAAGTATTCATAAAGACAAATCCGCCGGGCAAATTGCCTCTTTAGTCGTTGAATCAGTTTTGGAATTCTGCTCGGATACACCACCGGCTGACGACATTACGTTACTAGTAATAAAGTGCATCGAATAACCAATCGGGTGGATAATTACTCCTCCTTTCTTTTTTGATCCTGTGGTTTCAAATATTCTTTTTAAATTTATATTACAATCGGGATTTGTGTGGTATAATCCTGTCATGGCAAAATATCCGATATTTCTGGAACTGGGCTCCCGCCGGGTGGTCGTGATTGGCGGCGGAAAAGTTGCCGTTCGAAAGGTCCAGGCCCTGCTGCATGCCGGCGCCCGGGTTGTAGTCGTCGCCGAACACATCGACGAGATGCTGACGGCACTTTGCCGGGGTATGGACGCCGAGATTATCATGTCAAAATACTCCAAGAACTATCTTGCCGGGGCGCTGCTTTGCATAGCGGCAACCAACAACAATAAACTAAACAAACAGATATACAAAGACTGCCAGGAGCTGGAGGTCCTTTGCAACGTCGTCGATGTGCCGGAGCTTTGCGACTTTTTCGTGCCGGCCGTGGTAAAGCGGGGAAAGCTGCAAATCGCTATCGGCACCGAAGGTCAATGCCCCGCTTATGCCGGCCACACAAGAAAGAAACTCGAGGCAATATTCACCGAGCAGCACGGCGAATTTCTTTCCGAGCTGGAAAAGTTTCGAAAAAAGATTATTCAAAATGTCACCGACCCCGCCGACCGGAAAACCGTGCTGGGGCGGCTGGCCGACGACGAATCGTTCGAATACTTCGCCGAGAACGGATCCGATCAATGGCGAGTCTTCGCCAATGAAATGGTTGACAATCTGCAATCCGCCCGGAAATAAACTATAAAAACCCCTCGCCATATCACTCTTGCTCCGGTTTTTTCATAAAATCCAACAGTGAAAAGTTGGCCAGTTCCACAGCCTTGCCGCTTTTGGCCTCCGCCCATGGTTCGAGCCAGATCAGGATAGAGGCAACGCTGCCTCGCTCAGACGTTCCCAGCAATTGGTGAGGATTATGCACGCCTCCCATTGCGGCCGGGATTGGATTGTCCGCCAGTTGCATACGCAAGGCTGCGCGATAATGTGGTCCGTCAAAAGAAGTGAAACGAACCGGCGTTCCAGGGATAATTGTCTCGGACAGGCGCCGGAGCAGATCTTCAATCGCTCGCAGCTCGATGGACTCCGGACTCTTCCAGAAGAGCCTGAAAGCATCGCTCAGCCTGTTCCCCTGGCTCATTTGTGTGTGCATTTCATCCCGGGTAGTCTTCCTCTGCATCAGTTCGGATGTCGTGCATACCGACCCGTCACTATCCTGCACGAGACAGGCCCGCATTGCAGTGATGTACGATGCCGTTGATACTTCGGCAAAGTTCGACGGCATGGAGGGACTTTTGCCTTCGAACATCTGCCGCATTGTTTGGGAATAGTCGATTTTCGACGTGTCGGGCTGCCAGGATTGGAACTCGGGCAACGCTGCTCGAATCGCGCCGGCAACTTCTCCAACAGGATGATTTGGATCCCGTGCCCTCTCAGAGGCAGAATAGGCCAGAGACAGGATTTTGCGCATCTCGCAGGTCCGTTCGGGATCTAAAGCCGCTTTCTCAAGCTTCGGAGCCCAATGCTTCCGCATGACTTCTCTGAGCAGCTCGTCCGGAAACGGACGCAGACGCAAAGCCTCGCGCATGGCCTGATAGAAGGCCTCTGTGTTCAGACCTTCTTCGAAGGCGTCCTTAAGCTGCTTTAGAATTTGCTGGTGTTTTGCATTCATAGGTTTCGCCCCTTTGAGGATTTGCCCGGCGGCATCCCGAAGCCGCTTCCGGCCGTCGTGCAGACGACGCTTGAGCGTGCCTTCCGGAACATCCAAGAAACCGGCTGCTTCTTTGAGGCTGTAACCTTCGAAATAAAATAATACCACCGCTTCGCGTAAAGTCTCGGAAAGATGCCCCACCGCTTCATGAATCAGGGCGACAAGTTCCTGCTGCTCCAAGTCGGCACCCGGCGGTGTGGATTTGCTATCGGGTTGTGTCTTAAGTTCGGCACCATTTTCTTTCGCCGTTTTTGCCTTTTGCCGCCGTGCCGTACGTACCACAATTGTGCGCAGCCAGGGACCGAACCGCCGCTCATCTTTCAAGTCCGGCAAACTCTCAATCGCAGCGTAAAATGCTTCTGACGCCGCATCCTCGGCAAGGGCAAAATTCCCTGTAACGCCATAAGCCGCCGCCCGGGCCGCCCGCCAGTAAAGCCGAAAAAGCTCGGCGATAGCCGCCGTATCGCCCTGTTTTGCTCGTTTGACCCAATTTTGTTCGCTGTTTTGTTCCATACTAATAATATGTGCCCTGAGAGCACCTCAAGGTTCGCATTTTAACTATAATGATTGTATCAGACTTCTGCATTCTATCCCTTTAGGAATAGATTGGCTTTGTTTGGCTTTGTTTTTCGTGGTCGTTAATCAGCCCTTTTTCTTCTTAATTTCTTATTATAACTGACTTTGCACTCATTTTAATCACATAAAATTGGCTTTGTTTTTTCAAATCCCTTTCACGAATTGGGTTCGTTTTTTCAAATTGGTCTCACCCCCAGCAGTGCTGGGGGCTAACTTAAATTGGGTTTGTTTGGCTTTGTTTTCACCAAGTGTCCAATCCATTTAATTTCTCATATCCCCTTGTTTTAACTAACTTTGCGCCTATTTGACTCCCTTGAAAATTGGCTTTGTTTTTTCAAATAGCATACTTTCAAATGTGCTTTGGGCTCTGTCATTCCTCACTTGATGCGGAATCCACTACTATTCACAAGACTGGATTCCCGTTTTCACGGGAATGACAAAGCCATCGTTAACTCCTCCTAAATTCAATCGTAACTATGAACTACCAACTAATACATTATACGAACGGCAATACAAAAAAGCGGGCTTATTTTCAAAAAATCTCCGTGAGACGGCGTCCTTTAATCATAGTGCGTGCTATGTAATGTGTACTTCATTAGATAAAATGTAGAAATATGGAATGATTGACCGATTAAAGGCTATCTCGCTACGAACCTGACTACATTACGAATCTGATGGTTATATACGATTGGGACACATGCCTGAATACATCTTTCGTCTATCGGTCCCCATAACTCTTCAGAGCCAAAGTTCAAATCAAAGATTCTGTCCCATGATTTCCGCACCACAGTTTCAGTAAGTAGTTGCGGGTACTTCTCAAAATATGCATCTTCCTCGTCGTTTTTGCAGAGATACCAGTTATTGAGTACCGAATGCCAATGATCAAAATTCGACAATAAAACCTCACTATCACACGCTTCAAATTCTACGCATACACCCTTTGTACCTCTTGGTAAATGACCAGAGCACCGCAGGTCAGGTTTTTTTCTTTTTCCATCATATTTATACCATGCCCATACCGGAAATGCTCTCTTGTTTGTAATACCCATTTCCAGCATTTTATCTACCATCCAGTCATATTTGTCTTTGTAGTCATGGTCTATATATCTTCCATCCGCCTTGATATATCCTCGCTTTTGCGATTTCTCAAAAAAATCTTCAGGATAAATCGTCCATAAGAGCAATGTATTTCTCTTTCTAATATATGCCGCAAGTTTTTGTACGGCGGGCCTCTCTTTGGGATATTTAACGGTATTGGCCCACCATTTAATCTCTTTATTTCTGCGTTTTGTCTTAGAAACTCATCAGCTTCAGGACATCTTCGATTGTGCCTTCTTTTGTGACCAGGCGGCCTTCTTTGGAAGAACCTTCAAAGGCCAGATACTCCTTCTTCGCTTTGATTGGGAGCGAGAGTTTGTAAGGTTTGCACTTCGGGATTGCTTCGACCGCCAGGCGGGCACCTTCGTAGAGGGCCTGGCGTGTTTCATCGAATGGATAAAGCTCCGCCGCTTCGCGTGAAATGCCGCGTTTGACTGCCACTGTTACGCAATCGGGCCCGAAGAATTTCGTTGCCTCCCGGCAGGTCGCTACATCGCCGGTGACCATTATGGTCGGGATGTCATAGTGACCGGCAATGGCGGCACATTGAGCTAATTCGCCGGACTCAACGCCGTTGTACCAGTACCGGTTTTCCGAACGGGATGACTGCGTATGGCAGAGCACGCCGTCGGGCGTGCCCATCATGGCATGGGCGCCAAGCTGGATCATACCGTCGAACGAATCGTCAAGGCCCGTTAGCGGGCCCGGGCGTGGTTTACCAGTAATGTATTTTGCGCCGGGAGCCATCAGGTGCGGCACAAATGCCTGCGAGCCGTGCCCATCGAGGATTACGATGTCGAACACATTGGCTGACCGTAATCCCTTGACTACGGCGGCAATGTCGCCCATCAGGTATTCCTTTGCTGTCTCGCCAAGTGGATTACCCGGCTCGCGCGTCTGGGCAAACTTGTACACGCCGCTCGCCCCTTCCAGATCGGTGACGATGTAGATACGGAGCGGCTTTGCCGAAATTTGCGAAACAAAGCAGGTCAGCATGAGTAGCAAAGCCATAAGATGACCGGAGAAAAGTTTTGATCTATTCGTTCTCTCTTTCATTTTTCACACCTTTATAATTTTTGTAGGGTGGGCCTTGGCCCACCGATCGATTATGGTGGGGCAGAGCCCCACCCTACGATTCTGTCACAATCCGAGATCATCTACCGGGTGAGCTAAAACCACACGGAAACCGTAGCTGTAGAACCTGCCGGCCGGCGTTCCACCGCCGCGATTAGCCGAGCGGCAATGCGTAGGATAAAGCCCCCAGGAACCGCCCCGGCAGAGGCGGTATGTTTTATCGCCGTAATTGTCGTTTAGCGGGTCTGCTTTGGAGCTATTAGCGTAGTAGTCGGGTGCGTAGAAGTCCAGGCACCACTCCCAGACGTTGCCCGCCATATCATAAAGGCCAAGCTCGTTCGGGCGCTTTGTTCCTACCGGATGTGTCTCGTCCGAGCTGCCGGGATGGTACCATGCCACCTCTTCAGGATCATTGGAGCCGGGATACATGAAGCCCTTGCTTTTGTTGCCGCCCCGTGCGGCGTATTCCCATTCGGCCTCGGTCGGCAGGCGATATACGTATCCGTCCGGCAGGCGGGATGCTTTACGCTCCCGCTGCGTTAACTTCCGGCAGAACTCCACCGTCTCGTGCCATGAAACCATCTCGACGGGAAGCTCATCGCCTTTGTACTTACTCGGATCCGTCCCCATCAGAGTACGCCACTGGGCCTGGGTAATCTCACGAGCGCCCATCCAGTAGTCGCGGCTGATTTTCACTTCGTGGACGGGCTTTTCATCGTTCGGCCCGGATTCGGCCGAGCCCATCAAAAACGTGCCGGCTTTTATATAGACGCACTCTATACCGAGATCAGGGATAATTCGGCTCTGTTTAGGCGGAGCGTTGGGCTCATAGGTTGATTTTGCAAACGATAACGATATACAGTTGAAAATCGTCAGAAATACAACAAAAAAGATAACCGTTCGCATTTTTCTCCCCAAAACCCCTTGCTGAGCATACAAAATTGGTAAAAGGATTCAGCTACGGTTTGGATTCAATGCCGTCAATGGCTACAAGTGAGCCTACAGATGCGCCGGTACGAAGTTTCTTTGCGTTTTGGTATTCTTCTGAATTGTACCATTCTTTAGCTTTGGCCAGGGATGGAAACTCCAGAATAATCAGCCTCCGGTTTTCTTCAGGCCCCTCCAGAGTTGCTTTTTCGCCGTTCCTGGCAATGAATTTTCCGCCATGTTGCGCGATCGTGCCCGGTCCGACCTTTAGGTACTCGTTATATTTGTCCCAATCGCTGACTTCAACGCGAGCAATAACGTATGCCGGCATTCATTTTCTCCTTCTTCATTTGCGCAAAAGCAAAAAAAAGGATACCCATGCTTAGATTGCTACTTGCGAGGTTGTTGCCTATCAGACTTCGATCTTGTCGATAACCACCTGGAGGTACTTCTGGCGGTGGCCGATGCGTTTTTTGCTGTTTTTCCGCCTGCGAAAGTGCATAGGATAGAGCTTTTTGCCCTTGATCACGGCCTCTTCGGCGGTGGTCTGAAATGAGGCGATCACCTTGGCACCATCGAGAAACGGCGTGCCGACTTTGACCTCTTTGCCGTCGCTTATCAGTAAAACCTTATCCAGCTCGATGGTTTTGGCATCGGGCGAAACATCCGTAAGATCGATATTCAAACAATCGCCTTCGGCGACCTTATATTGCTTTGAGCCTTGTTCAATGACTGCATACATTTCTAAAAACTCCAGGTTCTCAAATAAAGTTCAAAAATAAAAAATTAAATATCAAAAATGCGGAATCGTCGCATCGTGGCGATGACTTCCATAATTTTGCATTTTACACTTTGATTTTTACATTTTTTTCGTATCGAGGCCACATTTTACCGATTCAGCCTTTTTTGTAAAGCAAATTATTGTATATTTTTGTATTCTATTGCTGAGAATGAAGCCGGAATCCCGGCTGATGGTATTTTTAGGAGTTGTTTGATGCAGATAGCAATGATTCAGGACAAAATCGTCCCGGCAAAAGAAACTGAAGAAATCTATTTTGATCGCGGCATTTTCTTCGGCGACGGGGTCTACGAGGTCATACGGAGCTATAACGGCAGGATTTTCGCCCTTGAAGAGCACCTGCAGAGATTCGCCGGCAGCCTGTCCGGCATCAAAATAACAGGCGTGGACATCGAATTGATCCGTTCACGGATTCTGAGGGCCTTTGATGCTGCAGGAATTGCCGATGCCAAGATATATTTTCACGTTACCAGAGGCTCGCAGCCGAGAGACCGCGTCTGGAACAGTGCTCTAAAGCCGAATTTCTTGCTGACCGTCTCGGAGGTGACCGACAATACCGAAGAAAAGACAAAGGGCATAGCAGTCTCAACCCACCCGGACTGGCGATGGAAACGATGCGACATCAAATCCTTAAACCTGCTGGCAAATGTTTTAGCTGCCAACGACGCCGAAAGCAAGGGCTGCGTCGAGGCAATACTTGTCGATGAGGACGGCCTGATAACCGAAGGAGCAGGCTCGGCATTCTTCGCCATACAGGGACAGACGCTGCAGACCGCCCCGCTGACGGCAAATATCCTGCCGTCAATCACCCGTGAATATGCAATCAAAGCCGGCAGAAACATCGGCCTGGAAATTGTCGAAAAATCCCTGACGGTCGAACAGGCTGCATGTTCCGACGAGCTTCTGATTGCCTCAACCACGCAGGATACCGTCGGCGTAGTAAAATTCGACGACAAGGTAATCGGCGACGGCAAGCCCGGCAAGTATACCAAACTTATCACTAAAGAATTTCTCTCATTCACTGTATAACACTACTTCATATACGGATGAACGCTCAAAAGCTATACGATAAAATCGGCAGAGATTTCGAGATCGATAAATATACGGACGACTGGAGTTTTGTCGAATACAACGAATTTATCAATCCGGATTTCAAGGAGAGATACATCGGAGTAATGCTCGACAACACGTACGAAATTGAGAAGGTTTATACCTCGACTTTTCCCGATACGGCAGTGCTCGACGATATCCTCAGCAGAAACGAGACCGACATTTTATTGCTGTCTCATCATGCAATGGGGTACGATCCAGCGCTGGAAGGCTTTCCTTTTTTCAATATCCCGGCCGGTTACCTGAAGAAACTGAAAGAACAGCGCATATCTTTTTATGTCCTGCATATCCCGCTCGACAAGAACGGGGATTACTCGACTTCCGTGAACCTGGCAAAAGAACTGCAATTGGAAATCACCAGCCAGTTTTGCAAGTATCTCGGCCATAAAGTCGGTGTAATCTGCGAAACCGGTTTTACAAAACTCGAAGATTTCGCATTACACGTCGAGAAGGTAATAGGTCATGAAATCAAGATACGGCGATATGGTGACGAGTTTATTGAAAGAAATACAGTTGCTGTCGCCGCCGGCGGAGGATGTATCAATTTTGTAGCACAAGAACTTGCTGCATTAGGCATAAACACATTCCTGACCGGATGCACAAGACCCATACCTTCCTTCGAGCCGAATATGGAATTTCACAGAATAGCCAAGGAAAATAAGATCAACTTAGTGGGAGCAACACATTACTCGACCGAGAAATACGTCTGCACGGCCATGGTAGAATATTTCGCTGAGCTTGGTATTCAGGCTGAGTTTATTGAAGGTATGCCCTGCATGGAGGATTTGTAAAATCAGAAATCATTGCCGGTGCTAATTGGTAAAAAATAATCAGGGCCTGTACCGAATCAACCAGTACAGGCCCCAAATTTATGTAAACCAGCCGCATCAACCACTCAATACATCCGAACTTACGGAGCGGGTCGATACAGCCGGATATCATCAATGAAAATCTTGCCCCGACCGCCGGGGACCGTCGTGTTGTTCCTTGTTCCAAGTCCGATAGCGATTCTGTCAACATCAGTCAGATTGATGCCCTGGTCGGCAAAACTCTGAAGCGGGATAATCCACTCGGTCCAGGTGTCAATCGTTGCCGCGGCCGGGTCGTCGTGGACAACTACCGCTGGATTGCCTGTACGGTTGGAAACCGCCACATAAAACGGCTCAGGATCATTGCTGGTTATGCCGATATCCTGATTTACCCACTGACCTGTGACTGAGCCAGTGGTTGTTACGTTGGTGAATACAGCCTCACACGTTAGAGCGGCATCATGCGCTGTAACCGCCAAACCGATATAGACATTCGAGCCCATCATAATGTTCTCCGGCGTGCCCTGCACCTGCCAGTTGACACCATCGGTCGACTGGTACGCTGTAAAGCTGCCTGCAATGCTACGCTCTATCTTCACCCAGTACGGCGCAGTAATATCGGCGGTCGTCGTGTGTGCACTGGCAGCACCCATGCCGGGGCGTCGCTGGAAGGAAATACCCTGGCCGGGTGTCACCACCATCATGGCATGTGCAGAATCCGGATCAAGCGACTCGCGAATCATCACGCCGGCCTTGGCCCAGGTGTTCGTGTTGGTCATACTTACGACTCTTGCTGAAATCGAGCCTGCACCGTTGAGATTCTTGTAAGCATAGTGGAACTCATCGGCTTCAACGCCGTTGACGTTCCATATATCTGCGCCGGAGCCGGTCATTGTGTAGGTGCCGGCCGGAGCTTCGACAAAGCTGCCGGTCGAAGCCGGATAGCCTCTGAACCACAGCGACAATTCAGCGACGCCCTGCTCTGTCCAGTCACGATTGTTCGTCAAAGTCTTCTCGGTCTCCGAAAATTTAGCATAGCCCTGCTTATTGTTGTCGTAGGTTAAAGGCATCGACTGGCTGCCGCCGTGGACGATAATCTCTTCAGTATATGAAGCAGTAGTTTCGTCACCTATAGCAGCTCCTGTACCGTTACCCGGATGGTAAGGATCAGATCCCAGAACACCGAAACCAAGACCATCTATCCATGAATACCATATCTGGTTAGCCGCGGTATCGTAATCTTCGAAGTCGTCAATGATAGCAAAGCCTGCCGTCGTAAAGTTCCAGACACTGCCCACCCACGGACTTTCCGGATTGAGATTGTTGACTTCATCGATTCGCCAGTAATATATGCTCTCCCAGTCGAGCTTGCCGATATCGAAGCTCTCGTCACCGATAGCCGTGGCACCTTTGTATTCGGGTGAAGCTGTCGTGGCATTTTTCACGGCGTCCTGGTCCGTGCCGAAGTACACATCATGTGAGACGGCCTGAAGCCCGGGTTTCCATTGAAGGATAGGCGTCTGTGTTACATCCACAGCACCGTTCGCCGGCCTGGCACCGTAGGCATTCATAGGCTCATACGGCGAGAGATTGCTGCCGGGAATAATCACGCGCTGCGGCACGCCGGGGCCCTGCCAGGCCACCTGGCAATGGTCGCCGCCTTCATGCTCTTTCCAGAGCGCCATGATATAGTATTTGTTGCCGCCTACCAGCGGGACAGGATCGGACTGTTCCTCGCCGCTTCCCCATGAGTTCGGATTCGAATAGCTGCTCTCAGAAGCAATCAGCCTGATGTTGCTCGAGTCATCATCGGTGCTCAGCCACAGCTCGCCCTGGTCGTCGGTGCAGAGCCAGAACGTATAGTCGCCCGTGGCGGGAGCATAGACCCAGCCGTGAATCCGTCCTCCATAATGCGACAGGTCCTGGTCCCACGAAAATTCCGTCAGCACCTCAGTCGCATCAGGATTATTCGGATACTTCGGACTGTTTTTTAGGGTATTTATATCTGTAGTTGTAATGTTATCCCATCGCTCCATAATGACCGAACCCAGGCCCGTGACAGTAGTAGTAAAACTCCAGACGTCACCCTTATGTGTAAGGGGCACTTCGAACTCATCGACGCGCCAATAATAAGTCTTATCGAATTCGAGCGGCCCGGGACTGTAAGTTATTGCCGCCTGTGCAGTGCCGCCTGTAGCATCGTTCACATCGTCGAAATTATCGTCGAAGTAAACAGTGTGTAATTTTGAGCCAAAACCCGGCGTCCATCTAAGCACAATGTTCGGATCCACAAACATAACTCCATCCGCCGGTTCGGGATCATACGCCTGCTTTGGGGGGACTGTAAAGCTCCAGACATCGCCCTTCCACGGACTGTTCGGGTCCGAATCGTTGACCTCATCGATCCGCCAGTAGTATGTCGTTCCCGGAACAAGGCCGTCCGGATAGGCTTGTCCGGTGAAGCCGGCAAGATAATATAGTGAGGTCTGGTTGCCTCGGAATGTGTCGCCGGTACCGGCCTGAACCTCTTCAAAACTCTCGCCCATGTACACATCATGCGAGGTCGCAAAACTCCCCGGCGAGAAGCCCAGCGTCACCCATATATCCGGATACATTGATCCGTTCGGCGGTTCGGGATTCCAGGCCTTCGGACGAGCAGCAATCTTCATAATTTCCTCCGGCGACAGCACCCGATTATAAATGCGAACCTCATCCATCGAACCCTCGAAATAGCCGTATGCCATTCCACCGAATTGAATAGGCGAATTCACTATCGCTCTTGGAGAGCTAAGGCCGGTAAGAACCGCTTCACCGTTAAGGTAAATCGTAGGCTGTTTGTTATCGTACACTATCATGATGTGATTCCAGTCGTCCCCAATCTCGGCCTCGTACACTGCGGTTGCGGGCATATAGTTGCTTCCGTGCTCGTAAACGGAAATACCGTTTGTCCCGATAGACAGTCCGGCTCCGCCATTCGAGTCTCCTCCGTGCTGGGGATCAAATGCATATCTTTGATTATTTACTCCGCCGGTACTGGTCGTGTTCTGAGCATCTATTTCGTGCTCGACCGATGTTTTGAACCATCCCCCGAAACTGAAGGTGTCGGTCGGCCTGCCGGTTGCTCCCACGATAATATAATCATCCGCTCCGTCGAAACCCAGCGCGTAACCTACCTGACCGGACTGTTGATAAAGTACGCCGTTGTAAGGCGTGCCGTCATTGTGATTGTCGCTCTGATCGAATAACGTCCCGCTTGCCTCCTCGAACTTCCACCATCCGACAAGAGAAGGATCGGCGGCAACCGCAGAACTCGCCAGAATCAAGACCGGCACAAAAACAAAAGATATGAGATAAACAAATCTACGGCACATAATAACTCTCCTTTCAAAAAAGGTTCATACGAAGTGACCAGCAGCAGTCATTTCTTCATAACTCGTTTTGTTCATATATGCAGCGGATAGTATCTCCGTGGTTTGCTGTTAAGCCTCCTACGCCTGATAGTCAGAAAATATAATAATTCACAAATCCCAACAATCATACTTATACCATATTGATAACTTCATCGTCAAGAATAAACCCTGTTTTAACTGAATTTATCTTAGGAATTATTTCCTTTTTAATTTTTTGCCGAACCGGCAGCCTTTTTCTCTTCATACAGGGACAAAATTGTGTATTATGATTCCTTTGCCGACGTGAAATATAACGGATTTCAAGAAGTTTTGAGAATGCCTGTTGTCAACAACCTGATTATATGAGAGGTATATAATGAAGCACATTATTGTCCCCGGATTGTTTTGTTTGTTAATTATCGGCATGTCAGGATGTACCAAGTCCGTGGAAATTATCGCGCACCGCGGGGCGTCGTATCTTGCCCCGGAAAATACCATGACGTCGGTCACGCTCGGCTGGGAAAAAGGAGCCGACGTTGAGGTTGATGTCTATCTGACAAAGGACAATAAAATCGTCGCCATCCACGATAAGACCACAAAGCGCACAGCCGTGACGGACGTAAATGTTGCCGAAACGACCTCCGAAGAACTGCGCAAGCTCGATGTGGGCAGCTTTAAGTCCGAGGAATACGCCGGCGAGCAAATCCCTTTCCTTGCTGATATTGTCGAGACAATACCAAGGGGGCGAAAACTCTATGTTGAAATAAAATGTGGAAAAGAGATACTGCCCCATCTCAGGGAGCTTCTGACAGCAAGCGGTAAAATGTCCCGGATAGTCATCATCGGATTCGACCTGGAGACGGTGACGATGTCAAAACAACTGATCGACGTTCCCACATACTGGCTCAAAGGGACTGAAAAAATCAAGGATACCGAGCAGTGGATTCCTCACGATCCACAGCTCGCCCAGACAGCAAAGCAAAAGGGCCTCGACGGACTTGACGTTCATTACGCCGGGGTTGATAAGGAATTTGTTGACGCAGTCAAAGCTTCGGGGCAGAAGCTCTATGTATGGACGGTGGACGACCCGGAAGAGGCAATCCGACTGATAAAACTCGGTGTGGATGGAATAACCACCAATCGCCCGGAATGGCTTCGAGAGCAATCGAAAAATCATGCTCCTGCTAAGTGACAGTAATCACTAAAAATTCAAGAACAGGAGAAACAGCAAATGGAAATGCTGAGAGTTTGGCCGATCGTATGCGAGTTCGGCATCGGTGCAATATTGTGTCTTGTTGGGATCTGGTGCGGCCTGCGTGGGGGATATCTTAACCTGAAAAACACCGAAGACCGCCGGCTGCTGTTGATACTCATCGGCGGCTACTTCTTCATGCTGGGCATTATGTGCATCTTTACGTTCCTTTCGCCGAACTGGGCAAACGGAGGTTCGCTATGATTGCTCAGGCTATCGGCGCGAACCTCGACTACGCGGTTATGCTGGGCTATTTCGTTGCCGTGCTGGGATTCGGATTGTATTTCGGCCGGTACACTAAAACAACGAAAGATTTCTTCTTCGGCGGGCAGAGGTTTTCATGGTGGCTGATTGCTTTTTCGTGCGTCGCCACGGTCGTCGGAAGCTACAGTTTCATCAAGTACAGTGCCGCCGGATTCAGATACGGCATATCCAGCACGCAATCTTATCTCAACGACTGGTTCTGGATGCCCATACTGGTGCTGGTCTGGCTGCCTATCGTATATTACAACAAAATCACATCCGTTCCCGAGTACCTGGAATCCCGCTTCGACAAAAAGACGCGCGTTGCATCGACGATAATCATTTTGTTTTACATTATCGGTTATATCGGCATCAATCTAATCACCCTCGGCCGGACGCTGCACACGCTGTTAGGCTGGGAGATAATGACCGGTGCCATAGTCACAGCCGTCGCTGTAGCGTTATATGTCTACATCGGAGGCCAAACGGCGGTCATCATGACCGACCTCGTCCAGGGCATCATCCTGCTTGTTGCCGGACTGGGATTATTCGCAGCAGCAATCTATCATTTCGGCGGTTTCGGCGACTTCTGGGCGCTGTTGCCGCGCTCGCATAAGTTCGCTTTTTCGGATTTCAACGCCCCGCCCAAGTTCAGTTTCATCGGAATATACGTCCAGGACGGCCTTGCCAATACAGGCGCGCTTATGTTGATGCATCAGGGATTCATTATGCGGTTTCTTTCGCTCAAAAGCGTTAAGGATTCACGCCGGATGGTGGTCTGCTGGATCCTTGTGCTGGCGCCGTTAGCAGCTATCGCAACCAGTTGCGGCGGATGGATCGCCAAGGCGCTGGTCAAAAATGGCGAGCTTGTCACCGAACCGGGCGACTCTTTTGTAAAGGCCGCTCATTTTCTGTGCGCGCCGGGAGTATTCGGTTTCGTGCTGGCCGCCCTGACCGCGGCACTGATGAGCACTGCCGACTCGCTTATAAACGCCGTCAGCGCAATTTTCGTCAACGATATATGGAAACCTTACATTAAACCGAAAAGCAGCGATAAACACTATCTCAAGGTGGCGCGAATTACAAGTCTGGCCGCGGCCGGAATGGGGCTGGCTCTGGTTCCCATATTTATGAAAGACACAATTTACGGTGCGCACAGCATGTTTACTGCCGCCGTGACGCCGCCGGTCCTGATGGCGATTTTATTCGGGATTACATGGAAGCGCTACACTCCGGCCGCGGCCTTTGTGACGATTGTCGGCGGAGCAATCCTGATCGGCCTGTCTTTTGTCTGGCCGGATGCGCTGGTCGGACCTTTCGATTTCGGAATGGGGCCGGACAGCTACAAGTTCATGCGGGCATTGTTCGGTCTGCTGGCGGCAGGGACGCTGGGCGTTTCGGTAACATTGTTCACAAAACCGTGCTCTGCAGAAAAAATCAAAGGATTTATCGCCGGGACCCAACTTGATGCTATGCGGCGGTTCAAAGGGGCTGAACCAAACCGACGCCCCGGCGAAAAAGTTCGACTGACAACCAGGCTCGACCCGAAGCTTTCGGGGCAGAATGTGGTCATCGTTTCTCAATCGGCCCTCGATAAAATGGCCGCCGAGCCGGGAGATTTACTCTACGCCAGCCATGTACGCTGGTGGTACGGCGGGCTTCGCTCCGTCCACGTCAAAGCCGGCGAGCCAATCGAATCAGAAGACGAAGAGATTCTGCGTATCAGTCCTGAAGACGCCGATACGGCTCACTTCAACGAGGGCCAGCAGGTAGTGCTGGAAAAGATTATATAAGGCCGAACAATGAATCCTGAAAAACTGCTCAATACGACCTTCGATTGTGAATGCGGGTCAAGCCACGAGGTTCCCGTCAGAAGCATCATTTATGCCGAGGATGCTATAGAGTGTCTGCCGGAATTGCTTGCCTCTTTCGTGAAAGGCCGACGAATAGTTCTTGTTACCGACAAGCGAACCCGGGCCATTGCCGGCGAGCGTGCCAAAGAAATACTCGAACAAACAGGCTGGTCCGTACACGATATCATAATCCCCGACACCGACAAAGGCGGCCCGGTTTGCGACGATATAACTCATGCATGGCTCAATGACCTGATGCCCCCGGCAGATATCGCCCTTGCAGTCGGCTCCGGCGTCGTTAATGACATAACCAAGTGGTCGGCATTCGATAAGGAAATACCCTACGCCGTCTTTGCCACCGCAGCGACGATGAACGGTTATACCGCCGCAAATGTCGCCCCGACAATCAACGGCGTCAAATGCCTGATCCGGGCACGGGCGCCATTGGCGGTTTTTGCGATTCCATCTGTCATCGTCGAGGCCCCATTCGAACTAACGGCTGCCGGCCTGGGGGACACCATTGCCAAACCTGTAAGCACCGCCGACTGGATATTCAATAATATATTCTGCGGCGAATCCTTCTGCCGGTACTGCAGCGAAATCATCAACTCCCTGGAACCGTACTATCTCGACCGGCCCGGTGACATTAGCGACCGCAAGCCTACCGCAATCGAAGCACTTTTTAACGCCCTCTTATACTCCGGCATTGCTATGACGATAATCGGCACATCGGCACCGGCTTCCGGCGGCGAGCATCTTTTCAGCCACACACTTGATATGATGTCCAGCATCGACGGCATCGAGCATGACCTTCACGGCCGGCAGGTCGGCCTCGGCACTATATTCGCCTCGGCACTTTATGAACGCATCTTCGAAATTGAAAAGCCCACCTGCCACCATTATCCTGACGATATCGACAGAAAGTTCTGGGGACCTCTGGCAGAAAATGTCCATAGGGAATACCAGCAGAAGTTACCTATGCTGAAAACAATATGCGAGAAGCTGGCCGACGGCAACACATGGGATGTATTTCTTAATGCCGCGGCGGCACAGGTTCGTTCTCCGGCACAAATTAAGAATTGCCTGAAAGCAGCCGGCGCCGCTCATAACTTCTCCGATATCGGATGCTCACGCGAGCGCCTGCTGGCCGCAGCCCTGCATATGCACGAAATCCGCAAACGGCCGACAATTATAGACCTTGCGTGGATTCTCGGCATCATGCCCGGAGCTGCTGAGAAAATAATAGATCGCTGGCTATTGAAGTGACGGCGGCTTGACCGAGACGCCCTTTTTCTGGGCCAACATCGTATCTGTTTCATAGGTGCCGTAAAACGGCACATTACCATCCAGCCAGATATACAACCGCCGTAATTCGTCATCGTCAAGTTTCACGCTCTGACTGTGAACGGCATCAGATAAAATCTTTGTCAACGGACTGATATCGCTTCCTATATTGCCCGGGCGGGTTATAATCGGCTCGAAAGTAGCACCGCCCCACTCATACCATTTCACAAATGGTTTCAGACTCTCGTACGATTTGGAAAAGTGTCCCGCAGACTCGCCGGTCAATACTACTTTGCTCTTGTTCGGACCGGGATTGCCATCGTGACATTCAACGCATTTCCTATCCAGAATCGGCTGAACCAGAAGCGGAAAACTGAAAGGCTGTGTTCCTTCCGGGCCGGCTTTCAGCCTGGAAGGCTCCCGCTGCATGGCAAGCGGGCGGCTTTTCCGGGTTGTCACGGCCTGGTTGCGTGGCTCGTGACAGCCCACACAGCCCTGCCGTTCGCCCGGCTGCAAATACGCTACCGAGCGCATGGATTGCACCGCCCTGCCGTCTTCATCCACAGCCTGAAAATACAATGGTTTTCTCGCTGGAGCGCGGAAATAGGCCGAGCCGTCCGCCTCAACCGGCACCGTGCCGAGAAGCATCCGTGCGCTCTCGGCGTTGGCATGACCGATACGCGGCTGATTGGCGACGTGTGTACGGCTCTTGGGCAAAACCTGAAAAACTCGCAGTTCAACGATGCGGCGATTTTCGGGCATGGGAAAATGGCTCTTGCTCACATCCGAAAGGAAAAATTCGCCCTCGTCGCCCATCTCTTCATCCAGCTTACTTTGTACGACCGGGGGCACCTGACGCGCTTCGAGCGGAATCGGATACATGGAAGAAATGCCTTTTTCCCGGTACAGCAGCTCCATATTTCCGAAGCGGTCGAAATAATATAGACCCGTTTCAGTGTCACGCTTGACATTCGGCCCCATTCCCGGCAGAGGATCAAAACTGAATGAAACCAGATAATAATTCTCCGACAAAGGCCAGGGGCTGTGGAAATAGCTGCCGGGCCAGCCCGGAGCCTCGGGAAAACACACATTCGGTGTCAATACCTCAATCGAATCGAAGCAGTCCTGTCCGGTTTCCGAGTCGAGTGAGACACGATATGGATCAAGCACCACAATCGAGCCGCCCACATCGGCGTGATGTGCTCCGGCAAGAAAAACGAGTTTGTGGGAATTCGGAATCGCCCTGGGCTGATAACAGGCATTGATACGCATGGTGTAATTGCCGAAAAGAGCCATGGCGGCAGTTCCGTCGGGGTTGGTAATCCAAAGCCCGTGAAAGTTCGCCGCCGAGCGGTCAACATAATCCCAGCGGATATATACTATGCGGCCGTCATGCAGCACCGATGGATGCCATTCGCTGGTCTCGTGGAACGACAGGATTCGCCGGTGCTGTAGGGGCGGTTCGCGAACCGCCCGTACATCGAGCCGGTGTAGGGTATGGGCCGGCAGCGGTTCCCACGGATTGTTGCACCGTGTAAAACCGCCTCGATCCGAGGACATAAAGGCCAAACCACCGTCCGGCAAGGGGCATGGATCGAAGTCGTCGTCGGGGCCGTGGGTGATTTGCCTTATATTGCCGCCGTCGGCGTCCATGGCAAAGATGTGGAAGCATTTTCGCTTCTCGGAATAATAATCCGGTTTCTGCTCAGCCCGCTCGGCAAAGGCAAAATAAATCGTCCCGGCGTCATAAGAAAGGGCCAGCGTAGTATAATTACCCTTAGCCGTTAGATTTTTAGTCAGATGTTTAGTCTCGAACGAATAGCCCGGCCGCCGAAGCATATAGATTCCTCCGCCGGCAATGTCCTCATAGTCATAATAGTAGCCGAGGTACTCATGCAGCATCTGGCAGATAAAGCGCTTTCGGTTCATAAAGATAACGCGTTTTCCCGCAATCAGCGGATTCTTCAGAGCGATACTTCGCGTCACCCAGCGAATGTTTTGATATAGCTCAACACGTTTCAAATCCGTCAGTGCATCAACGTCTGCCCCACGTGACTTTAACTCAGTCAACGCTGCCTTTTCGGCGTCAAGCTCGGGAGCATCAGGCCTTCTCGAAAGATCGGCAAGAAGTCGGTCGGCGGCGAAAAGTACCGCTCCAATCGCCTTAGGCGATGAAACATCCCGGCCGAGTCGTTTTTCCTGAGCATCCCAATCCGCCTCTATCGTCGCTCTGAAATCGTCAGAAGGATTAGCTTTCAAGACCGGCAGAAAAGGAACAAGTACTGTTAAAACCGCAATCACAAAAACCATCTTTGGATGACAACTCTTAACCACTTGCGTTCTCCTTGCATGATACTAAAGCCCGTATTTAGTCAATTATCACAAAATCAATCGATAAACACAAGACAAATCCACTTTCATAATCTTTGCTATATATAACGCAGGAGATACATGCAGCTCAAAATAAACGGGACCCATACTAAGTCAATCGGTACAGGTCCCAAATAGATTCGAATTCAGATTTTATTGCAACGAAAGCACAAATTAATTTTAAGGAGCACTTACCAGCCGATGGAGGCCAATATCATCGAAGTACATTTTACCCATGCCGCCGGGTGTGGTTGTATTGCCCCTGGTGCCGATGCCGATTGCGATTTTGTCAACATTAGTTAGATCAATGCCCTTATCAGCGAAGATCTGCAGGTCGATATTCCACTGCGTCCATTCATCAACCAGCGCCGCTTCAGAATTATCATGAGTGACGACCGCGCTGTCATTGAGAGCGACATAAAGCGGCCCGGCGGCATTATCCGGCTCGCCTCTGAACCAAATCGTTAATATGCTGACGCCCTTCTCTGTCCAGTCACGCGGATAAACCAAAGTCATCTCCACTTCCGAATACTTGGCGGAGAACTGCTGGTCGTTGTTATAGAATAACGGCATGGACTGCCTGCCTCCGTGAACGATAGTTTCCTCGGTATAAGAACCAGTAGTCTCATCGCCCACAGCCGAGCCTGTGCCGTTGCCGGGAGAATACGGTTCGGTTTCAGGCGTACCGAAGCCAAGCCCGTCAAGCCATGCATACCATATCTGATTCTCGCCGGTATCGTAGTCTTCGAAATCGTCGATGACAATATAATCTGCTGTCGTAAAGCTCCAGACATTGCCAGTCCAGGGACTGTCGGGATTGAGATTATTAACTTCATCTATCCGCCAGAAGTACTCAGTGCCCCACTCAAGCTTGCCGGATTCGAAGCTCTCGGAACCAAGTTCCACTGTGCCTTTATACTCGGGCGAACCAGTATCGGCGTTTTTCATCGCTTGTTCGTCGGTACCGAAATACACCTGATGCGAAGCAGCAGCCTCGCCGGCGCCCCACTTAATAATCGCTGTCTGCTTCACGTTAACAGCACCGTTTGCCGGCCTGCCATTTCTTGCCTTAAGCGGCAGCGAAAGAGCGGCCTGTGGAATTATCTGCTTCGGCGTATGCGGGCTCTCCCAGCTCAGATCCACCAATGCACTGCCGGTATTTTCATAATACTCCAGTACAAAGCTATACGTTTGCCCGGCGAGGAGGTCTATTCTCCCCCGGTTTTCGGTTATTCCATGGTCGGTCCAGTTATCGATAATCAATCGGCCATCCACCCATAAACGTACTCCATCGTCGCTGTTGGTAAAGAACGTATAGGTCTCGGTAAACGCAGCTTCGATTTCGCCCGTCCATCTTACCGAGAAGCTATCAACACCAACTGCCGGATCCGGTGCATCGTCGCTCCATGAAAATCTTATTTGCGGATCAATTCGACTCAACATATGGCTTTCGAAATTCATACCTCTAAAATAGTCACCTCGAACACCACCACCAATACCGGCCGTCGTAAAGTGCCAGACCTCACCCTTATGGATTTCGGCGATATCGTCTTCATCCACTCGCCAGTAGTAAGTCTTATTCATTTCAAGAGAACCTGGATTATAAGTGTTGGTTCCCTGAGAAGTCCCATCGGCAGCATTGTTCACATCTTCAAAATTATCGCCAAAGTACACCGTATGCAGTTTCGCTCCGAAACCGCTTGTCCAGCTAAGCTGCACATCCGCATCTATGAACTTGGCCCCATGGGCCGGGATGGGATTGTACGCGGTTTTTGCCGGAACCATAAAGCTCCAGACATCGCCTTTCCACGGGCTGTTCGGTTCGGCCTCGTTGATCTCATCGACTCGCCAGTAATAAGTCGTACCCGGAACCAGGCCTTCAGGGCAGGCATATCCGTAAAAGCCTGCAATATAAAACGCATCAGTATAGTTACCTCGGAAAGTGTCGCCGGTACTATCATTCACATCGTCAAAATTATCGCCGAAATACACATCATGCGAAACCGCCAACGCCCCCGGAACCCAGCCGAGATTCACCCACGTTTCCGGATGTTTGGCGCCGTCAGCAGGGATCGGTTCGCTGGCTTTGTAAGATAACGCAAGCTTTTTTATCTCCGCTTCGTCAAGAGCCTGGTCGTAATAACTCACCTCATCGATGATGCCGTCAATCCACAAATCATAGCCGGGATCCAGCCACACGCCGATGGCAAACCTTTCAGGGTAATTGCCGCTGGTCGCGCTTACCCATCTTATGGGTCCACCCACATTCGTCGGGCCGACCGATACTGTACCATTTACATAGATTATTACGTTTGTCCCATCGTAGGTGGCAGCGAGGTGATACCATTTGTCCGTTTCGTAGATATTCGGGGTCTCGACGTAGCTCATTTCACTTCCCGCTTCCGTCCGTATCGCCAGGCCGAAATCCCGCTCGTTCTCGCCTTCCCAGCCGAAGTTGTATAAGAAGAATCCGCACTCATCGCCACCGGTATCCATACCGTTACCGACAAAGCTGCTGAAATAAGCAAAATTATTGAGCTTAGTCCAGCACGAAACGGTGAATTTCTCCGGCATCAGTACTGCGGGATATGTACCCGGTCCGGTTCCTTCTCTCTCAGCACAAAGCACGTAATCGTCAATTCCATCGAAACTAAGAGCCGAACCGAATTTTCCGCTCGTCCACGTCGCCCCGTTAAGAATCCCGTCATTTCCGTATCCCGATGAATCTACAGTCCTTGCTCCGCTGTTCTCATCAAGCTTCCAGTAGCCGATCAGTTTAGCCGAAGCATTACCAGCCAGTCCCAGCACTAAAACAACAGTAATTATATGAACTGACTTTGCGAACATAATGATGCCTCCTCTGTTTACAAACGAAATGAATTGGTCATAAAAAGATCAATATCCACATGGCACGCGGCCGTGTGGACATGACCTTCACTTCTATTTATCTATACCAAATAACCCAGTCTCCCGTCAAGGAAAATCCCACGACACTTCATCTAAATTCAGATGTTATCGAGTCTCGATCTTACCCGTCAAAAACCCAGCCGGGGCGATAATCGCGACGCAGAAGAGCATTGGCCTTGTCGTTATTGGTGACGCGGCCTTTGGCACTGTCGTATTCGAGTTTCTCGCCGACACGGTAAGCAACCAGACCCAGATGCATCGTCTCGATTGCGTTACCGCTATATACGTAATCGCAAGATGTCTTGAGATCGCCTTTGCAGGCATCGACCCATTCTCTCTGGAAGTGCCCAAGCGGTGGAATTATCTTGTCCTTTGACCGTTTATTGTAATACGTCATGTCCGCGTCATCACCGAACGGTATCACGATCCGTGTATCGAAATCGCATATCACATAACCTTTGCTCCCTTTGAACATCGCGCCGTGTCCGATCTTTGTCAGATCGACATAGCCTCTCGGCGATCTCGGGTTCATATTCTTTGGGTTTCCCCCCCAGGGTACGCCCTGGTACCAGTGTAAGCGAATCGGCCCTCGCCAGTCATTGGCCGGAAAGTCGAAAGAGGTGTGCAACTCAACCGGCGTGACTTCAGGATTATATTTCTCGCCTTCGGCCTCGGCCGTCGTCGGTAACCCGGCGTCAATCGCATTCCATAGTAGATCGATCGTATGGCTGCCCATGTCGCCGACCTGGCCTGTTCCGTAGTCCCAGTACATGTTCCAGGACAGGCAGTTCATGCCGGGACCACCTTTGAAGTACTCCGGATTGTAGGGGTGATAGGGCGCCTCCCCAATCCACAGATCATAATGGAGCGTCTTGGGCGGCGTGCCCTGGGCCGACGGATACCCTTTTCTGTAAATCCGGCGATTGGCCCATGCATATACATCAGTCAGCTCGCCGATCGCGCCGTCTTTGACTAACTCTCGCACGCGCTCGAAGTTCGGTTTGGCGTGACGCTGAGTGCCCACCTGTGTGGCGAGTTTGTGCTTTTTCGCAATGAATTTCTCCCGGACGATGCGAGTTTCCTCGACCGTATGGGCCAGCGGCTTTTCCATATAGCAGTGCAGGTCGCGATTGAGCGTCCAGTTGGCGATCAGGCCGTGCGTGTGGTCCGTCGTGCAGCAGATCACGGCGTCCAGACCCTTCTGATCGAGGCATTTGCGCCAATCAACATATTTCTTGGCCTTGGGGAATCTCTTGGCGCCGAAATCGAGATGGTTTTCATCCACGTCGCACAGTGCAACAACGTTCTCGCTCTGGATCGAGCTGAAATGCGCTTCGCCCCGGCCCCAGGTGCCTATCAGGGCAATATTGAGCTTGTTGCTCGGTGCGTTGGCGCCTGAAAGTACGCCACTCGGTAAGACAACTAATCCGGCCCCGGCAGCAATCGTGGATTTCAGGAAATCACGCCGTTGAATGGTTTTGGTATTCATCATTTTTTCTCCTATTTATGTTTTAGTTGTTGACTATGAAAACAGAAAATTAATTCTATGCATTCAAATAAACAGATGCAAGAGAAAAAGTTGGGGCCTGAGTCATACGTTTGGGGATATGTAAAAAAAGAAAAATTGCAAAAAAATTATAAATAGTAGACAAAATGATAGTATTTAGCTGTCTTTACTAACGAATCGAAGCTGGGACAACATTTTGGACAAGAAACTGCCTGATAATAAGCTGCGAGTGGCTCTGACACGGAATGATCCTGCCGCCGTGGAAATGATGTGGGATCGATACGCCAGCGATTTGTTCGCATATCTGCTGGTTGGCCTTTGTTCGAGACACGATGCCGAAGATGTGCTCCAGTCGGTTTTTGTTAAAATTGCTCAAAAGCGGCATAGATTGACTAAGGCACGCCGCCTGGATGCGTATGTTTATAAGATCGCCAGAAATGAAGCTTCCAGGTTTATTGGTCGCCGGAAAAGAGAGCGAAAAGTTAAGAGCTTGGATGAATCCTGGCTGGTTGTGCCGGAAGGTCATAAAGAACCGGACGATATGGTTGAGCAATTGCAGGCTGCTTTAACTCGTTTACCAGAGCAGCAGCGTGAAGTGATTGTTATGAAGATATACAAACAGAAAACTTTTTTGGAAATCTCCAGGTTTTTGGGACTGTCCCACAATACCGTAGCGAGCCGTTACCGTTACGGCATGGAAAAGCTGCGAACTCTGTTGGGGAATATTTTATCATGAACGAAAATGCCGAAAACAAAGAGATAGAAGATATATTGAGAAAAGCACACCTGCCCGAGCCTTCATCCAAACTCAAAGAACAGATTTCTGCTGAGGCGGTAAAGGCCTGGAAGCAAACCTCACCGGAACTGCCATGGCAGGTTCCTGTCAGGCGCCTGATAGCCTCGGCAGCGGCGGCGGTATTAATAATATGGCTGACAAACAACTCCAGCGATTATTTAATGGTCCAATGGCAATCGAGTGGGTCCAAAATTGCAAATCAGCAACGTTCCGACTTTGAAGAACTGACGGAAATACCTTACGGTCCCCTTGCCAGACATCTGGTTTCAGCCGGCCGCAGACCGTCGATAACCGACGCTTCAGTATTGCTCAATTATGCTGAAACAGTTCGCAACTTCTTGAGCGAATCACAGCAGAACGGAATTTCAAAGCCATCCGCTCCGATCAAAGGTAGAAGTCACTTGTTTCCTACGCAGTCCCGCATCGGTTCATACTCTTAAATAAAAAAAAACTAAAGGATAAATTCAAATGAAAAAAAGAACCGTGAAAATTCTGAAAATCATCGCAGTCATACTAATCGTGCTGAGCCTTCTTTATGCTATCGCCGTCGGAGTCTCTGCAGCCAAGCTTAACCGAGTCTATGCAGATCTGAGAAAAGACGGCAGGCCCATGAATCAAGCTGACGTTATACCAAAAATAGTGCCCGACACAGAGAACGCCGCCCTGCTCTACGAAAGCGCCGCCCTGCTGCTCAAGGCCCAGCCGGCACCGGAAGGAAACCTGCCGGAGTATTTGGGCGCTGGAAGTTCTGAGATGGGTCCGAAGCCGACACTGGAAGCAAACCTACTGGAGTATTTGGGGGGGCTTTCCGACAAGTTCATAAAGGAATCCCTCGATCCGGACAAGCTTGCCGAATTACAGAAACTGATCGAGCAGGACATTGTAACTCAGGCCCTTTCGATTGTTGAGCAGGGAACTCAGCGACCTTCATGCTGGTTCGATCGCGATTATAAAGATGGCATTTATACCCTCTTGCCCAACGTGCCAAACTTAAGGGAACTCTCGCACATTCTCTCGGCAAAAGCACGCATCGAAGGGCGAGCCGGCAATCTCGACAAAGCATGGAACATGGTCCGTACACAGTTTAGATTAGCCGACGCTACGCGAAACGAACCTATCATAGTCCCTCAATTGGTGCGCATTGTAATAACAAAATTAGCCTGTAGAACGGTTCAGGAGCTTTGCGCGATTGCAGTACCGAACGAACAACAGTACCGTAGTATTCAAGAGTTTCTCACAAGTTTCGACGACATCACTCCAATAGTTCGGGCCATCGATGGTGAACGGCTGCTCTTAGGCGAATGGGCCTTCAACCTCCCAAAAAAGGAACTTTACAAAGTAACAATGGAGCAAGACCAACAGGGGGATATTCCCGACATAATCTACAAACTTATAATCCTCCGAACAACTTTCAAGCCACTGTTCCTTGCAGACCGAGCAGCCTATATGAGATTCATGCATAAAAGTGCTCAATATATTGAAAATCCGCATTCACATGACCGAGTAGATACTCTCGAAAGGCAAGTCGAAGAACAACATCATATGCTGACGAAAATTCTCTCCCCTGCGATAAGCAGGGTCAAAGTAATGCACAACGAAATGATTGCAGAAGTACGCGTCACTCAGGTGGGCTTGGCCTTGCTGCAACACAAACAGAGACAGGATGCATTCCCCGACACACTCGAAGCACTCAAGCCGCAAAACATCAACGATCCCTTCTCAGAGCAGCCGATTCGCTACAAGGCTCAGGGACAAGGATTTATTCTCTACAGCATCGGCCGGGACAAGAAGGACAACAATGGTAGTCCAAGACAAAATAAACAAGAGAATGACTGGGATATCGTCTGGTCATATACCGGCGGACGTTAAGACACAACTCGGCAGATCAAGTTGATTCGCCAGCAACGATTATGCTTTCATGCGATAACCTAACCTGTTGATTAATCCTGTAAATCCAACTATGGTAAATGCCATTGCCAGGCAACCAAAGACAGCAACAATTACAGGCAACTCGCTGCTTTTATAAAACCAAATCGGCAAATGCAAAAAACCGGCAACTATATAAATCCAGGGATGGAGGATATAGGCCGTTAACGGATTCATACCGGCCGGCCTTACAATCAGGCTCCATGCACGATATTTTCGCACGTCCATTATCCAATATAATGCCGCCCAGATAAGTGTTGTAATTGACGCACAATAAAAACACCACGCAGGCGTTGCTCTTATCTTGTTAATGCCGAAAAGCGGATCGAACAGCAGAGCAGCCAGAGTCAGGCCGATACCATATATAATTGTCCATTTTAAGCGCTCGGCATGCGTTTGAATCCGTGAGTCGGGCAGCAGAATAGTGCCTAAGCAACAGCCAGCCATCGAAATCGATGCGAGCGAACCGAATGATTGCCCGATAGATACAAGTGCGCCAATGCCTTCGACAAGTCGTTCGATTTGCCTAATCGCCGGTGCAGCCCATGCGAGCCATGCTCTCGAATCGACACATGAGAACAGCCCTTCTTTATCGGCTACGTATAGCATTGCCAGCAATCCAACAGCACCAATCAACCATTCGCGTCTCCGGCCTAAAACCAGAAAAATCAGCGATGTCAACAGATATGCCCAGCCGATCAGACCCAGGATACCCCACCACGAATGACGCAGCCACACGGTGTCACTCTGATCGAAAACAGGCCCAAGTATCAGGTGCTTGCCGTCGGCTGTACGGTAGGTCAACACCAGCACGGCGAGTATGACAAAACCGATTACGCGAACTATCTGGTATATCTTTCGCTTTAGTTCCGGGCTTGGTGGTATAACAAGAAAGGCCATGAAAATGGCCGGATACACCAGCAGACCCCATAAGCCACGGTAACCCGGATTGTGCCGTTCCATATTGACCATCAGCACACCCATCACCAACAGTGCGACAGTTCTCTTAAGAACTTTAGCCAGAAGTCTTATCCTTGACCGGCCTCCGGCAAGTGCTTTGCCCAGAGACAGGGGAACCGACATCCCCATAATGAACAAAAAGGCGGGAAAAACCATGTCCGGCAACGTCATACCGTCAGCCTGAGCACTCACATGCTTAAGCCATCCCGGCGCAGTCTTGACACCCGCTACATCGTTGACGAAAATCATCAGTAGAATAACTAAACCTCGTAGGGCATCGACCGAGGCAATACGATCCATCGACTCGGTTGGCAACAATTCCTGCTCTACCGGCACACTCGTCTCAGGTTGACAACTCTCGTTTCTATTGTTCATCACGATCTTACTCTGCCGGTTTGAGCAGCTTCAGCCCCTCGACAAGCGGCGGAAATTCGCTCCATTTTTTGCGGCCGCTCCATGTTGTGAACAGGTGGCCCAGCATTTTAGGATGCTTCTGGTTTCGAGCGTACTGAATCAAAGCCTTGGTACCATCGACTTTTTTCCACCCGGCCGGCAGCACGCGGAAGCCTTTTTCCAGAAACATCGGTACGGATGGATAACTGTCCCGGGGCTCATAATGCCAGTCACAAATGATGATATCTTTGGGAACCATATCCACCGCCGGAGCCGTGCCGTTCGCAGAAGCTTCCCATTTGCCATACTTGTAAACCTCGGCGTCGATAAACCGGTCCCCCCACATCAGCATTTCCACGCCGCGGTGCTTAACAAGATGCTCATGCAAATCGTTCACCGCTTTAGCAAACACCTCGGCGGGATCTTTGCCCTTTGTGGATGGCGAGTGCTCCGAGCCAATCAGAAAGACCTCGTCCATGCCCACGTGCATGGCATCAGCATCAAACGCATCGATTAGTTCATCCAGCATAGGCAATACGATCTCATACACCTTAGGATTGAGCGGGTCCCATTCACGGCAGTAAATCCCTTCATTTTCAGGGAAAGCACCCGGCGTTAAATCCAGTTCCGGATACTTTGTTAGCAGTGGATAAGTTCGTTTCGACCAGGATTGATGCCCAAGACATGAGAACTGGGGAATGAGCCGAATACCATGTTCTCGGCAGGTTTCTACGAACCTTCGAGCCCCCTCACGCGTAATAGGCGCCCGGCCCATACGAAGCTCGGGATGGGATTTGAATTCGAATCCGTAATTGACTTCGACTATCAATACATTGATTCCCATCTCGGCGAGCAGCGGTATATCTTTTGCAAGGCCATCGATCGCTTCATCTGATCGATAGTTTAGCAGATGGAGCGCTCGCCATTGTCCGGGAGCGGGATTGAGAGGGGAATTCGTCAGGACTGCACAACCTTGAGTGAAAATCGCAATAAATCCAAATAGCATCACAATACTGAGGGATTTCGATAGTCGCATTTCAATTCTCCTTGTCACATAAATACTGTTTTTCTGATGAGGTTTTAAGCGGACAGTTTGTCGAACCGCTGAAAGAATACTATCATAAAGACTTGATATTTCAAGAATAATCGCTATGCTGGAACATCTTCGAGCCGCCGGTGTGAAAATTTGGACGGTACGGGTTATGAATTATAAGACAATAATGACGAATATCTGAACTTTTAAGGAGTAATAATCATGACAAATCAATACACTCGGAGAAATTTCCTCAGGACGGGCACTATGGCCGGTCTGGGAATGGCTGTCGGCAGCGTGGTAATTCCCGGCAGCACGAGTGCTCAGCCTCGTTCCGATGTCGCAAGTATGATTGGGTATAATCCCGGCGCAAAGGATCTCATCAAAGTCGGTTTTGTTGGTATTGGCAATCAGGGCACAGGACATGTTAACAATCTGCTGAAGATTGAGGGCTGCCAGATTACGGCCGTCTGCGATATTCGTCCCGAAAGGGTGAAATGGGCACAGAGACAAATTGTCAGGGCGGGTTTTCCTGAGCCGAAGGGCTACACAAAGGGAGACCTGGATTTCGAGCGAATGTGTGCCGAGGAAGATCTGGATCTGGTTTACAATTCCGCTCCATGGCGATGGCACACGCCGATTTGTCTGAGCGCGATGAAAAACGGAAAACACGCCGCTTCCGAAGTCAATATTGCTCTTTCCGTGGAAGACTGTTGGAAACTGGTCGAAACCTCGGAAAAGACCCGAAAGCACGCTGTAATGCAGGAGAATTGCTGCTACGATTTCACCGAGATGGTGATAATGAATATGATCCGGGAGGGCCTGTTCGGTGAGATAATGCACGGCGAATGCGGCTACCTGCACGACCTGCGAGGACTAAAAATTCATCCGACATTTTACCAAGGAATGTGGCGGGCTCACCAGTCGCTCAAACGCAACGGCAATCTCTATCCGACTCACGGAATCGGGCCGATGGCCTGGTGCATGGACATCAACCGGGGCGATGCATTCGACACCCTCGTTTCCATGACCACTAAATCAATCGGCCTTAACGAGTTCGCCGACAGGAAATTTGCCGAGGCTAAAAAAGAGGAGGACAAGAAATTCTACAGCGAATGGCAGAACCGCAAATACGCTCTCGGCGATGTCAATATCACGCTGATTAAAACAAAGCTGGGCAAAACCATCATTTGCAAGCACGACACAAACCTGCCGCGGCCGTACAGCAGGGCTTTCCTCGTGCAGGGATCGAAAGGTCTTGTCCGCAAGTATCCCTCGGAGCAGATTCATATCGAAGGACTCAGCAAAGGTCACGGATGGGAAGATTTAAGAGATTACAGTAAAAAGTACGAACATCCGGTTTGGAAAGCCATCAGGGAAAAAGCCAAAGGAGCCGGACACGGCGGCATGGACTTCATCGAAGACTATCGCCTGATTACGGCCCTGCGAAAAGGGATATCGCCGGACATCGACGTCTATGATTCGGTCGCATGGAGTGCTATTATCCCGCTTAGTGAAAAGTCAATCGCCGAGGGTAACATGCCCATCAAATTCCCCGACTTTACCCGAGGCAAGTGGAAAGAGTCGCGGCAGTTGGGTATATCGAAATGGTTCGTATGATAACATGTCCCCGAATAGAGGAAACTTAATGAAACCGACACTATTAATTCTGGCCGCGGGTATGGGAAACCGCTACGGGGGACTTAAACAAATCGATCCGATCGGACCGAACGGCGAGATTATCATCGACTATTCGATTCATGATGCGATTCGTGCCGGATTCGGAAAGCTGGTCTTTATCATCCGGCATTACTTCGAAGACGCTTTCAAGGAGAAAATTGGCAGTAAGTTCGACGGCATCGTCGAAACAGCCTATGCTTACCAGGAGCTTGACGCAGCTCTCGGCGGATTTGCCCTGCCGCCCGAGCGGGAAAAACCCTGGGGCACTGGCCATGCGACATTACTGGGCAGAGATTTCATCGACGAGCCTTTCGCTGTGATTAACGCCGACGACTACTACGGCATCAATTCGTTTAAGACGATGGCTGATTTTCTTCGCAGCTCGGAAGTTTCACCAACAAATTACGCCATGGTGGGTTTTCGGCTCCGCAACACTTTAAGCGAATATGGTTCCGTGGCCCGCGGAGTATGTCATTGTGACGACGATCATTGCCTAAGCGATATCTTCGAACGGACGGGCGTGGAAAAATACGGAAACGGCGCCCGCTATTTCGACAAAGACGGCACAGAACACATGCTGAGAGGCGATGAGGTCGTGTCCATGAATCTCTGGGGTTTCCATCAAACGGTTTTCGAGCACATCTCGGCAAAGTTTAAGGATTTCCTGAAAGAACACGGAAACAACCCTAAAGCCGAGCTGTTTATTCCTACTGTGATCGATGATCTTGTCGAAAACGGCAAAGTCAAAGTCAAAGTTCTCCCCACACACGAAACATGGTTCGGCGTGACCTACCGGCAGGACAGAGAAATCGCCGAGCGCTGCATTCGCAAGCTGATCGCAGAGGGAAAATATCCGGAAATACTCTGGAAGGAACCCCATTTTGCAAAAAAGTCGCAAAACGGGAACCCAAAACATGATGGAACATGATATTGAATCCTTAGCGGGAAACTTTAATCTCGATGGAAAACTAATCCGGTACGAACCCTTCGGAAGCGGGCATATTAACGACACCTTTTGCCTGAGCTGCGAAAAGGACGGCCGCCAATTACATTACATCCTGCAGCGGATTAACCATGAAGTATTCAAGAATCCGCCGGCAATGATGGAAAATATCCGCCGGGTAACGAACCATATCCGCCGGAAAATGCAGGACAAGCAGAACAAACTTGCCTCGCGCCAGCTTGTCGTCATCGATACTAAAGACGGCGCCGATTTTTTTCTGGATGACGACGGCAATTACTGGCGCTTGTATAACCGGATCGAAAATGCAGTTACATACGACACAATCGAATCGCCTGAGCTGGCATACGAGGCGGCCCGGATGTTCGGCCGGTTCGCGGCGATGCTCAAGGATTTACCCGGCCCGCCGCTGCATGAAACAATTCCGGATTTTCATACAACTCCGAAACGCTTTAAAGCCTTTATGGATGTCTTCCAGCAGGACCCGTGCAACCGCGCAAAAGACGCCGGGGCAGAGATCGATTTTGTGCTTGAGAACGCTGGAATCTGCGACGTACTGTTAAATCACGTAGCTAAGGGCGACATTCCCGTTCGCATAACGCACAACGATACAAAAATCAACAACGTGCTGCTTGATGAGAAGACTCACAAAGGAGTATGTGTGATCGACCTCGATACAGTTATGCCAGGGCTTTCATTGTATGATTTCGGCGACATGGTGCGCACAGCGACAAATCCGGCGGAAGAAGACCAGCGCGACTTATCTAAAGTTACCATGCGGATGCCAATATTCGAAATGCTGCTCAGAGGCTTCGCCGAAGAAACTCATGCGTTTCTTACCCCGACCGAGAAGAAAAACATGGTTTTCGCCGGCAAGCTCATTACATTCGAACAGATGATTCGATTCCTCGCCGACCACCTTGCCGGCGACATCTATTACAAAATACATCGCGAAGGCCATAATCTGGACCGGAGCCGGACACAGATGAAAATGGTACAGTCAATAACCAGCCAGCAAGAGCAAATGAACGCCTTAGCCGATTCTGTCTTTAAAGGGATTCCGTAGGGTATGCAGCCTGTCTTTTCGTCCTTGGGGGATGCCTTACGCTACTGCACACGCTGCATTAGACTTTCAGAACCACGTGTGCAAAAAAGACTTTTTGCATATCCTACCGCCCTCATTTATTCCGAGGGCCGCCGTAGTATAGATAAGCATGCCCTGGACCTGCGTTGTATCTCGAGGCTCCAACAACAAGATCATCGAAGCCGTCGTTGTTGACATCGCCACAAGCTAATCCAATGCCAAACATATCATAGAGATGTTCTCCTGTGAGAATCATGCCTGGTTTTGGATTAGGACTGGCCAGCTCGTTGCCCCAATAGACATATACCCTGCCAACCCGTTGTCGGTAGAAGTGGGCTCCAATGATTAGATCATTCACATTGTCACCGTCGATATCGCCGCAGACCTCGTGAGTGCCATAGAGACTACCTTCAACCTCACCATCAAAAGCCATGTCCGGATTGGCATCCATACTCTTTTTCGAGTTGCCATAAAAGAGATAGGAACGACCTTGCCTATCATTGTAACCTGGGGCGCCCATAACGATATCATCATAGCCGTCTCTATTCTGGTCAACACAGACTGTGCCGTGGCCAAAGAAATCATTACCTTCCGTTTGTGCTTTGAAGATAACGTCGGCTTTCGCATCCATATTCGATCTACTGCCGCCATAATAGAGATATGTCCGACCATGCTGGCTCCACCAGGGCCCAATGACTATGTCTCCGTAGCCGTCGTTGTCAATGTCACCACAGCTAATTCTGTAACCAAAGGAGTATTCTGGGTCTTCCTGTTTGAATATTAAATCATAAGACGTATCCATCGATTCCTTTGTGCTCCCAAAGTAGAAATAAGCCCAACCTACTGCACACAGGATAATGTCATCATAGCCGTCATTGTCTATATCATAAACAGCAGGTTGACCCGATCCGAATTTTGAGCCCTTCTCTTCATCCCCGACAAAGATCTTATCCGCATTGGCATCCATAGAGTTACGGTCACCGCCCCAATAGAGATAGGCACGACCTCGCTTCTCATTGTAACCGCCTGCTCCAATGATGATATCATCATAACCATCGTTGTCTATATCGCCAAAGGCAATACCGATGCCGAATATATCTCCCTCATTCTGTCCTTCATCGAAAGTTAAATCGGCAGTCGTGTCCAGGTCCGGCCCACCATAGAACAAGTATGCTCGGCCTCGATTGTTATCGTATCTCGGTGCCCCTATAAGTATATCGTCATATCCATCTCCATCGACGTCGCAACAGGCAATTTGCTCGCCGAAAACGCTGTTCGGCTCTCCTTCAAATATCAGATCAGGGGCTTTTGACTCCATTTTCTTTCTTTCTTGAGCCAACTGAAGAAGAGTTTTGCCCGACCCGGTTTCAATAGAGCTGTCAGCCCCTTTGTTTATAAGCAATTCGGCGGCTTTATAGTCATGATTGACGGCGACGTACAAGGGAGTATGACCCTGCTTGTCTCTGGCATTGATGTCGGCGCCCCTGGCGATCAGCAGCTCTGTTGCGTCCTTGTTGCCAAACCTTGCAGCATGATGGAGTGCAGTAAGTCCGGACTCATCATCCTTCTCATTGACGCGAGCGCCTTTGTCCAGAAGGAGTTTGACAATATCTGCATCAGCCAATTCAGCAGCCCGATGCAAAACAGTCCGACCTCTGTCATCCTTGGCACTGATATCGGCGCCTGCTTCCAACAGCAGCTTTACAGCTTCTATTCTGCCTTTTGAAGCTTCAGACATTAAGGCTGTCTCTCCACCCCGGAACTTAGTATCCACTTTGGCGCCATGGACAATCAGACTCTTTAGAGAATACAAGTCATCATGGTCAACTGCCCAGTACAGTGGCGTTTGTCCCCTTTTATCTTTAGCATTTACATCAGCACCACGCTGAATGAGCAGGTCAAATATGTCTTTGCGTCCCTTCCAAATCGAAACATCAAGAGCAGGCCAAGGTCCGGCATTGATATCGGCCCCTTTTGCAACCAGCAATTTAACCATATCGATGTTGTTGCTGACATAGGGTGCTTCATGTAAAGGCCCCCAATCTTTTGGATAGTTTACATTTGCTCCGTGGTCAATCAGGTATTCAGCTATGGCCGTATTGTTTCTATCAACTGCCTGACACAACGGAGGCCATAATCCTGCATTGACATCGGCACCTGTTTCGACAAGAAGCTTTACCAGGTCCATGTTGTTTGCATCGACAGCATAGTACAGAGGAGTGGCACTCGCAATCTCCTCTTTTTTTATCTCTTCTTTCTCTATTATACTGGTATCACCCCACTTGGCATCGATATCGGCACCTTCTGTGATAAGCAACTTAACCTGTTCGACATCCGCCTTCTTCACTGCTTCAAAAAGTGCTCGGTTCTTCTTTGCTTGTTGAACGCGCTCTATCATAAGCGTTGTTGCCGGGATAGTCCTGCTCGCCGGATACTCATCGAGAAGTTTCTGAAACGCAGATAATGCAGCATCGAACCGTTTTGATTCGAAATATAATTGTCCGATCCAGTATTGAGCATTCTGGGCGATTTTACTGTTCGGTGACAAATTTATTACTGTCCGGTATTCGGCAATTGCGTCATCGTAATCGGCGAGTATATGCAGCTCATTCGCCTTTTGAAAGTGTTGTTCGGCCTCCGGACTCGTCTCTGATTTACTATCCGCAAATGATAAAACAGATGATCCTGTGATGACTGAAAGAACGCAGAATACTGTTAATGAGATTAGTCGTTTGTGATTCATTTCTATTTCCTTTTAATTCGTAGCGCCGATTGACTGCGCCATATCCATCAATAGTGACATTTCAATATTTCCAATTAAAACGTAAGAAAGATTATCATCCTTCCATGCGAGAATAGTCCCTCCAGTTTTTCCTTTATTGCTATATACGGCATATTCTCTGAAATCCTGCCGCGATAGCCCGCGCCGTCCATCCAGGGGCTGCTCAAACAATGATATCGAATTGATACCATTAGTATATAGCAGTTGCAGAGCGTCGCGGCCTTCAATCCTTCTGATCTGGTCGAGTTTATAATAGGGATGAAGCCACGGCGGCGCCACTAAAGCAAAATTGGCGGCTTTTCGAGCCTCAGAGAGGGTCAATGTATGACCATTGGAAATTGTGAGAATTTCTGGCGAGTCAATTTCCTGCTGAGAAGAAGGCCCCCTGATAATTATACCCGGACTCATATATTCCGGCTGATCATCGAACATTTCGTAATATAAAATATCCTGTTGGTCTACATGTATTCCTAACGGTTGAGAAGCAGCAGGACTTGCCGAAGCATGTTGAGCGATAACTTCCCGGTGCTCTTTCAAATACAAGTTGATGGTAGCCGAATCATCAGGCTGAGCAAGGGCAACTTCACGCCGGGCCAATTCTAACTTATGTCTCAGATCATCAACTTTTTCGGATAGAACAAAGCAGGTAATTAAAGATGAAACGATTAGCAATGCAGCCGCTAAACCACCTGCCCATACTACAAACGGGAGCCTTTTCCAAAACAGCACGCGGAACTGGGACATTTTGGGCCTTTGAGAATTTTTCAAAGCCGCCTCGGCATCCGCCAATATTCGATCATGATCAATAGCAGCTCTGTCAATGCTTATTTTCTTTGCTAACTGCTCTATCTTTTTTTGGTTCATTCTGGCTTTCCTCTGTTAAAATTGCCCGAAGCTTCTCAATCGCATATCGATATCGACTTTGCACCGAGTTGATTGAAAGACCAAGCAACCCGGCAATTTCTCTGAATTTCATCTGCCCCTGAATATGCAGCACGAACACTTCGCGCTGCTGATAAGGCAATTCTGCCAATGCAGCAAAAACTCCGGCAGATTCTTCGGCTTCTATGAGTTGCTTTGTGGGATTTATTGGTTTTGACTGAGAACATGACCGATCCCTTTGACTCTTAGATTGCCTTATTTGTTTACGCAACTGGTCTCTGGCCCTGTTGGCCACACAGCTTATCAAGTAGCTTTTGAGATTACTGTGAATCATCGAACCATCAACAGAACCAGCAAAATCAACAAAAACATCATGAAGGCAATCCTCTGCAGATTGAACGTCGGACAAAAGAGATGTCGCTACCCTGAGTAAATCATCTATGTACTTTTCGTATATCCGGCGCAGAGCATCTTTGTCCCCGGCACGCAGTCCGCTTAGCAAACGCTGGTCTTCAAACATCAATGGCCCTCATTTTTTGTCATGGTCGAGGCTTCAACCACACCAGTGACGATCCGGATACATATTTTAGTCTAAAGAAAAAGAACCTTTTTACCAGATTTTTGCACGCTATACGGAAAGTATAGGCAGAGTTCTTTGCGTATAGTACTAAAACCAGATATATAGATCTAAATTTGTAGAAAATATTGTAGAACGTTGACGGATTGACTATAATCCCCCTCGTTCGTGCCGTGGTTTATGGATCGTATGTGACTTGGTAAGCAGGAGTAAATATGGATATTGATTTTGCAAGTCTCGGATTTGACACTAATTTCAGCATTCTCGACTGGATAATTGTCATTGGCTATCTGATTGCAATTGTCAGCATAGGCGTGTATATCCGCAAGTACATTGCCTCGGCCACGGACTTTATGGTTGCCGGCCGGGGCCTTAAGACATTTCTCGCTATAGCAACAATGATCGGCACGGAACTGGGCCTTGTAACTGTAATGTATTCGTCGCAGAAGGGTTTTACCGGCGGATTCGCTGCATTTCACATTGCCTTTGCAGCGGCGATTGTCACGCTGTTCGTCGGCATATCCGGCTTTATCGTGGTACCGCTGCGACGATTGAAGGTGATGACAATACCGGAATTTTACGAGGTGCGGTTCGGCAGAGACGTCCGTATACTCGGCGGTATTATCCTGGCACTTTCGGGCATTCTCAATATGGGCATGTTCCTTAAGGCCGGCTCGCTGTTCGTCACCGGCGTAACCGGCATGACTTCCGAATTCCATCTCAAGATCGTCATGACCGTTCTGCTGTGCATGGTCCTGCTTTACACGACTTTGGGGGGAATGGTCTCTGTCGCCATACTCGACTATATCCAGTTCGTTGTACTGTCGTTCAGCCTGGTCTTTGCCAGCCTCATGTCTATAAAATACTTAGGCTGGGAAAATATCGTCGATACGGTTACACGTGAGATGGGCCAGAGCGGATTCAATCCGTTCGACGAAGCAGGCTTCGGCTGGTCTTATGTCCTCTGGATGTTCTTCATGGGCCTGGTAAGTTGTGCCGTCTGGCAGACCGCTGTCATCAGGGCATGCTCGGCAAAAAGTACCTCAATCGTGCGGCGAATTTACACGCTCTCTTCGGTGGGATTCTTAATCCGGTTTTTGATTCCCTATTTCTTCGGAATCTGTGCCCTGGTATTTATTGCTAATAATCCGACTCTCAAGGGCATATTCCTGTCGGCCGAAGGAAAGGAAAATTCCGATTTGTCACTGACGGCAATGCCGTTCTATTTGAGCCAGATCCTGCCGGCTGGTTTTATCGGCATAATCTCGGCGGGGATGCTCGCGGCGTTTATGTCAACACATGACAGCTATCTTTTGTGCTGGAGTTCGGTGCTGACTCAGGATGTGGTCTCACCGTGGTTTAAAAAAGGCCTGTCTTCTAAGGCGCGATTGTTGCTGACAAGAATCTTCATCGTTGCTATCGGCATTTTCATCCTCGTCTGGGGTCTCTGGTATCCGCTCGAACAGGATTTGTGGGACTACATGGCTATCTCCGGAGCCATATACTCCATCGGCGGCTTTGCGCTGCTCGCTTTCGGGCTGTACTGGAAGCGAGCCAGCAGAGCCGGAGCATACCTTGCGCTGCTTACCGGTTTTCTTGCCCTTCTGGGGCTGTCGAAGGTGCAGGAGATATGCTCGCCTGTGCTGGACCCAATCAAAAAAGTCTTCGGAATCGAGGGTGACATCCACAGTGCCGTTATCGGCCTTATCGTATTAGCTCTGGCGATTGTCCTGATGATTGTCGGCTCGCTGCTGCTTCCCGACAAGAGGGGACGAGCTGCTCTTATGAAACTTAGGAGTGATTTAGATGGATTGGATTAAAATCTGGACGTTTTTTTTCTTTCTTAGCCTGGGAATTTTTGCCTGCCTTTCGATTGTAGTTACAATCGGCGGGTTCTTCAACATAAGATCTCTTTTCAAGGATCTTTCCGCCTCAAGGAAAAAGGCAGAGCAGACCGACCGGCGATGATAAAACTTTTCATGCTTCTCTATTAACATCGCTTCAGCAGAAAATCCGGCAAGGGAAAGCCATGGCAAAAATAACTTTCAGCCTCGAAGAATTTATACAAATCCTGATTTCAAATGAACTTTTGCGAGGAGATATATTACGCTTAAAAGTCGAAGGCCAGAGAATTCATTTTGTGATAAGAACCGGCTCATTCATTTTGCCATATATTCCTGCTTCGTTAGGTTTCTTAAGTTTCAGCGATAATCAGGCCATATTCGAACTAACCATTGTCAGCAGCCATCTAAATAAGGCCGTAAGCCGGCTTAAACAAATGCTCCAGCCCAAATTACCGGCATACATGAAACTTGAGTATCCGAAAATCTTTGTTGATGTGGGCAGACTGCTTGAAGAAAAAAATATCAGAGGTATAAGGGTCAAAGACGTCTCTTTGAAAGACGGCGAATTTACGATTACAACATGTAACACCTAAGCATATTCAATAAAAAAGTCATGGATGAATCATATATCTCCAGTCCGGTGGGAGTCTTAACGGTCCTGTGCGGAGTATGTGCTTTTTTCTTCTTTCTCGAAGAACGAACGCGCTGGAAGCTTTTCAATTATTTTCCGCCGCTGATTTTCATCTATGCCGTACCGGCAATCCTTTCAAATACCGGCGTATTAACCAAGAGTTCGGCGGTGTATGACTGGCTAAGTTCGACCGTGCTGCCGATGTTTCTGGTTATAATGCTCCTGAAGGTGGATGTAGCTTCGACAATTAAAATGATGGGCAGAGGCATCTTCGTAATGCTTTTCGGCACCGCCGGCGTAATACTCGGCGCCCCGATAGCATATTTTCTCGTCAGGAACAAGCTGTCGGAAGAGATGTGGAAAGCTTTCGGTTCGCTCGCAGGAAGCTGGATAGGCGGCACGGGCAACATGGCGGCCGTCACCGAAGGGCTTAAAACAAGCGGCCAGGGATTCGGGCTCGCAGTGCTGGGCGATAATCTCGTCTATATAATATGGCTGCCGATTCTGCTGGGCTCGAAAAACTTCGCCAAGGCATTCAACCGTTTTACGCGAGTGGACGATAAGCGAATGCGGATGCTCGAAAACGTTCAGGCTCAAACAGAGGACCGGCATGAACAAGTCAAAATGAGACATTTTCTTTACCTTTTAGTGCTGGGCTTCGTTTGCACATGGGCGGCGGAATTCCTCTCGGCTAAATTGCCCGAACTTAAACCGATTTTAACCGCTTCGACATGGAAGATTCTCTTGATCACAACAATGGGCCTTCTGCTTTCACTGTCTCCGGCAAGAAAGATTCCCGCAAGCCATGAGCTTGCAATGGCTCTTGTCTATATCTTTGTAGCAAATATGGGAGCCAAAGCCGATGTATCCGGACTTACCGGTTCGGCTGTTTGGTTTATCCTGGCGTGCTACATCTGGATAGCCATACATGGTGCCTTTTGTGTTTTGGGTGCATACCTACTGAGAGTCGATGTCCATTCGACGGCGATTGCCAGTGCAGCAAACATTGGCGGTGCGGCAAGTTCCCCGGTAGTCGCCGCTCATCATAACGAAAAACTCGTGCCGGCAAGTATCCTGATGGCACTAATGGGCTATGCAATAGGAAACTACGGAGCGTTTTTTGCCGCCTGGCTATGCTCTTTACTAAGCGGCTGAAAGCTTTACAATTCCCCCTTAAGCCGGATTAGTTATATCAAAATTCAGCAAAATCACTGGAAAAACATGGCCAAAAATTGTATAATAAAGGTTGTTTAAAAGCCGCATTTGAGGATGCGGCTTGAATATTTTCAATTGTATACTAAGGTGGAGTGGCAATGCGTTTTAGATACCTTTTCTTGATTTTAGTCCTCCTGATCCCCTGTCTGGTTCTTGGCAGGGGCGATGATCCGGAGCCGGTATGGAAAAACCAGATTGAATATCCCAACGATGAGTTTCAAAGCTGGACATCCCCTCCATACATCAAGTTCACAATTATCACAAAACAAGGATATGACCCGAACGCTGTTTATTACCAGGACTGCCGGACGTATGAATATCACTTTGATTTCGCTCTCGAGCAGCTCGATCCTTTTATCGGCATGACCATAGAGCAATTCGATAATGTCACCCTGCACGAAACGGGCCAGCAGGCTGTCCTTGGCGCCGTAATTCTGTCTCCATGGGCGGACCCGCCCTTTAATGAATACGGCATACAACTGGTTCGAAATGATCCCTATAATCGTGAAGAAATCGTTCATCTGTTTAATACTGTCAAAGCCTCAGTCATAGCTGAACCGAACGTCACGGCATACTATTTCCCGACCTACGAGCAATATACCGTGGCCCAGCAGAATCGTGACTGGTTTGAAAGTCAGGGCGTGCCGATCGGCTCTACGGCCCAGTGGGCCGAAGGCAACGTCAGCTATTCGGACGGCTGGGCTCTTGGTATGCTCAAATTCTTCACCGGCAGCGAAATCCAGGCGGCCTTTATAGCAGGCGATTTGTGCCTTCAAGATATCCTGCTCACCGACGGCGTGCCGGCCGAGATTCCATCGGTGGCCGGCATTATCAGCCTGATGCCCTCGACGCCGAATTCTCACGTGGCTATACTCGCAAAATCTCAGGGCGTGCCGTTCGTTTATCTGGCGATTGAGCAGGATGCGGCCCGTGCGCAAGGCCTTGTGAATCGTAGCGTCTATTTGGCTGCTTCGAGCGAAAACATGCAATTCTTCAACACAATCAAACTGCTCGATGCCGGCAGTCTCAGCGAACAGGAGAAAGCCTCGCTCCTGGAACTGAAGCAAGCCCCCGAAATTGCGATAACACCGATGATGCAATGGGGGCAGCTCTGGGCTGACACAAACGACTTGCAGCCGGCTGATATTGGCTATGTTGGCGGTAAGGCGGCAAACTTCGGCATCTTGCGCCAGGCTATTCCGGACAATTCGCCTCAGGCTATGGCGTTCTCGTTCGACCTTTGGAACGCCTTTCTCGACCAGACTCTGCCCAGCATGGCTCCGGCCATACTGGCGCCGGGCGGGTACGCTCTTCTCTGGGCCGACGACGACACCGAGCAGGAACCTTTCCATGCCGGTTTCAAATTGAGCCGGTCGGGTGAGGAAATAGGCCTTTTCGAAAGCGACGGTCAAACACTTATCGACAGTTTAAGCTTCGGACCTCAGCAGGAGGATATCTCGTACGGACGGTCCGTTGACGGCGGAGGTCTGTGGCAATTCTTTGAAAATCCATCCCCCGGAGCGGCAAATTCGACCACCGCCGACGGCAACAATCTCGTAATCAACGAATTCATGGCTGATAATAAATCTACCATCGAGGACCCCGCCGAACCCGGCGAATATCCCGACTGGATCGAGTTGTATAACGGCACAAACGACACTATCATCCTTAGCGGAATGTTCCTGACCGACGACCTGAACGATCCGAAAAAGTGGCAGATTCGACCGCCCTTCAGCGGAGGCACCATTCGAGAGCACATCGCCCGGCTTCTGTCAGAATACACGAGATATCCCCCCGCGGACATGAAAGTATTATCCCGAGACCTGGCGGCAATTCGTAATCTGATAGAAAGCTCGAATGTCGCCGAGTTCGACGCGGAGATGCAATCCGCCGTAATTGACGCACTTGAGACTTTCGGATTCGATCCCGGCATAAAAATACGCTTTCGCAGCTCAACCAACGTCGAGGATATCGAGCTTTTCACCGGGGCGGGCCTTTACGACAGCTACAGCGGCTGTTTGGCTGATGACATCGACCAGGATGACACCGGCCCGTGTGCCTGTGACGCATCCAACAGCACCGAACGAGGAGTCTTTAGGGCCATTCGAAAAGTCTTCGCCAGCTTCTATAACGACAACGCATTTCTGGAACGACTCAGGCATGGCGTCAACGAAGCAGATGCGGGAATGGCACTGCTGGTTCATCATTCGTTCCCCGATGAAATCGAACTGGCTAACGGTGTCGCCACAATGAAAAAAAACGGCCGTACGGACTGGATCGCAAATGTAGTTTGCCAGAAGGGAGCTGTTTCAGTTACAAATCCGCCGGCCGATGCGGTGCCGGAAGAGGTCAGGATTGAAATGACTCATTTTCAGGGAGCATTTCCCTGGCTCCTCCAGCGTTCGAGCCTGGTGCCGCTGCGAGAGAACACGGTGCTCGAATGGGAGCAGGAATATATCGAGCTTTACGAGCTTTTAGTTTTAGCTGCAGAACAATATTGCAAGACCGTACAAAAAGACGATCTCATGCTGGACTTCGAGTTTAAAAAAGTTGCTCCCGAAGGCAAGCTGATAATCAAACAGATCAGGGAAATCCCGCAGCCCGGCAACGTCGAATATACCACGCCCTACATGTTTGGAGAACCAAGAGAATATGTGTCGCTGCAGGGCAGGGGAAGCAACGTATTTACAAGCCACAGGCTCAAATCCCGCTGGATGCTCAAGCCGAAAAATATCTGGCTCAGCGAGGAAAATCTGCAGCAATGTATTTACGATACGGTCGATATCGAATACCTTGCCGACGGACAAATCCGGCAGATCTCCGTCGAGCTACCTTCATTACCCGAAGCTGTGCACACCTATGAACCACCGGAATGGGAATTCGGCCAGTATTCGGTGACCGACACGTGGCGATTCGAAGACATGAACAATCCGCGGACTTACCAGCTACGCACCGAACCGCTATACCAGAGCAGCATGAAAGATCCGGTTGTTACGCCGGACGATCTGAGAATCGGTCTCGAAGTCGAATACGAAAGGCCGGTGCTCATCGATGATGTAAACACAACTTCGACCGAAGGGACGGCCCTCTATCAGCCCTGGGAGCCGACAGCACAGGATTTCATGGATATATGCTCGTTTGACGATCCCAATACGGGTGTTTCAGTGACCGTTGAGCACTATGTTCGCTGGAGCATGATGGGTATAACACCCACCTCCGTTCAATTCGAGCAAACCCGCATCGAAAGACTGACCACCGAGCCGATTGTCCTGACCGGCTACTTCTCCCAGAGTCTCGGCGGCGGTGCACATCTGTGTCCGAAAAACTTTCTTTTCGAGCCGGCACTGGAGCCCGGCATTTCGCAGACTATACTCGACGAGCTTAAGGACAAAAACGTTAAATATATTTACTATACTACCGGTGCCCGCGAATGTCGCCCTACCGAATGGGAAGATACACCGCCGCAGATAATATTATACGGATTTGAGACTGAATTTTAGGATTGTCTGTTAAAAACAAACGGGGCCAATATTGTATATATTGGCCCCGAATTAATTTAAACTTCAGCTTCATCCATGCCAAAGCAGCGTTTATTCACCAGAAGCATCTCTCGCCCGGTACAGCCTAATGTCATCGAACAATACGCTGCCTGAACCACCGGGTGTCGTCATATTTCCTTTTGTCCCAAAACCGATCATGATTCTGTCAACATCAGTCAGGTCAACTCCCTGATCGGCAAAGCGCTGCAGAGGAATTACCCACTCTGTCCACGTATCGAACGATGCAGCGAGGATATCATCATGGACTACTACGGCAGGCTCGCCAGCGCTGTTGGCAATTGCCACATACATCGGCTCAAGAATATTTGCTAAATCGCCGTAGAACCACAGCGACAATTCCGCAACTCCTTCCTCAGTCCAATCACGCGGATAACTCAATGCTTTCTCTATCTCAGAATATTTAGCGTAGCCCTGTTTATTGTTGTCATAGGAAAACGGCAAAGAGTACAGGCCTCCATGAATAATCGTATCCTCAAGCGGAAACCACACGTTATCATTTCCAACAGCCGAGCCGGTTCCGTTGCCGGCGTAATAAGGCGGATTATCCGGCGTGCCATAACCGAGTCCATCGTGCCACGAGTACCATATCTGGTTTTCATAAGAATCGTAGTCCTCGAAGTCATCAATTACAATGAAATCACCCGTCGAAAAGCTCCATAGACTGCCAGTCCAAGGACTATCGGGATTGAGAGCATTGACTTCGTCGATGCGCCAGTAGTACGTTGTATCCCATGCGAGTTTGCCGGGATCATAACTTTCAGAGCCAAGCGCCTGTGTGCCTTTGTATTCCGGCGAAGCCGTAGTGGCGTTAATAACCGCATCCTTATCCGTGCCGAAGTAAACCTCGTGCGAAGCGGCAGAATCTCCCTGATACCACCTGAGCTCCGGTATCATTTTCGCATCTTCAGCACCATTTTCCGGGTGCGGTCTGCCAGCTTTAACAGGTGGAGACAGAGCAGCCTGAGGAATAATTTCCCTTTCACGGACGCTGTTTTCCCAATACAACATAGCTGTTGCTGTGTCTGTACCTTCGAAGTATTCCATTCTGATAGTGCAGGTTGTGCCGCCGATAAGCTCGATTGGTTCGCTTTCACGGCTACTCGTGGTGGGATTCTCCCAGTAATCAACGATTCGCCGGCCGTCCAGCCACAGCCTGAAACCATTATTGGCTGTGACGCGGAAAATATACGTGTCCGTCAAATCTATCTCAAGAACGCCGCTCCAGCGAGCCGAGAATTGATCCACATTAATATTTACCGCTGGAGAGTTTTCGCCGCGAGTGGTGCCGTTACCCCAGCTAAAGTTGATTTCCGGATCAATACGGGTAAGTGCCGGCTCACCCCCAAGGTCCGCGTTGTTGAAGAATTCCGCCTTGAGTCCGCCACCTTCGGCTGCAACGGTGAAACTCCAAATATCACCTGTATGGGTGTCAGTGCCATCAAACTCATCGATACGCCAATAGTAGGTTTTATCTCGCTCAAGCGTATCCGGATCAAAACTTGTCCCGATTACGTGCCCTTTATTAGTATCACCAGTACCGGCCTCTACATCGGCCAAATTATCGCCGAAATACAAATAATGCATTCTCGCATCGTAACCGGCGGTCCAGCCAAGAGTGGTCTCCGGATCTACGAATTTCAAACCATTGGCCGGATTGGGATGATAGGCTTTTTTAGGTGCTATCGTGAAGCTCCATACAGGGCCTTTCCAGGGACTGTCCGGATGGGCTTCATTTACTTCATCTATCCGCCAATAGTAGGTCACACCATGAACCAGGCCGTCCGGATAAGCATATCCCGGGAAACCGGCTATATAGAACAAGCCGTCCAGATTATCTCGAAACGTATCACTGGTACCATTGTTGACATCTTCGAAATTGTCACCCAGATATACATCATGCGTAGCAGCGAAATCCCCGGGCGACCAGCCAAGAGTTGCCCATGTATCAGAGACGAAGGCACCATCCTCCGGTATTGGGCTGGTGACATAATAAACGGGCTGGCGCGGGATTTCGCCTCCAAAGTGCACCCGATCTAACCAGACCTTACTGTTAAGATTTGCCCCCGGCGGGGACCATGAAGGCCCCTTAATCATTAGGTACAGATTCAAACTTTCGTTTTCACCTGCGCCTATTGCTGCACCGGTATGGGTGTACTCAATGATGTAATCTTGTCGCGAAGTTGTCAGATCAACGGTCTGGTCGAGAAAGGTCGGATAAGACGCATTGTTAATATTTCCCTGAAGCAATACAACTAATCCTCTGGCTGACTCGACTTTAGCAGTAAAACCGATAAGGTATGTTTCTCCGGGCTCAGCAACCAGGCCGCTCTGTGCAATTCCTATGCTGGAAAGCGCTGGAGCGTTGTAAATATCAAGCAATGCCGAGTTTTCACCGGACAGACCGCCGCCCTGCACCACTTCCACATTGAAACCTTCAGTGGTATTCAGGTAGGTATATATACCCCATTCGTTCAAACCATCGTCAAATTCTGGATTTAAGATCTGATTTTCCTGGCCACAGACAACAGATCCGGTGAATCCAAAAACAAGACTGAAAGAAACCAAATAAAGAAATTTCCGAAACATAATAAGTCCTCCTGAAAAAAGGTTTATGATTATGCTGCTTTAGTTACAGACTAAAGCAAACGATATTGATTATCATATTTACCAAATTCTATCCATATCCGCTTCAGGATAAAGTTTGACAGCTCGATACTACCTCCTTCCTGCGAAACCAAAATCAAGCTAAATAAGCATAAAACCTCAAGAATAGCCTATCTTAGTATATACAAAATCCACTACCCCATCGTCAAGCTAAATCTGCGAATCGGATACAATTTCAAGAAAAAGATTGCCTGATTTGATCCATTAGACTATGCTCTTTGTCGGGATTTTATGACATAGGGATTCGAAATTGACTCAATGGATCACTACTACACAGCTTCTGGAGGGCCTGAAGACAGCACACGATGAGTCTGCATGGGCGGAATTTTGCAGCCACTTTCAGCCCGTTATTGTTGAATTTGCCCGAAAACTCGGCCTCTCCAGCGTCGAGGCTGAAGATGCAGCCCAGGAAACAATGGCGGCATTTTTTAAGGCATTTAGAGAGGGTAAATACGATTCGGATAAAGGCCGTCTGAGTAACTGGCTCTTCGGGATAGCCAGGCGTGTGGTACTGAATTTAAGAGGCCACCAGCCCCTCGAAAAACTCATCGCCGACAAAGCGACCGGCACTTCATTTTGGGATATGGTTCAGGATGACCGCACCCTTGACCGGACGTGGGAAATTCAATGGCAACAGATGGTCCTTAAAAGATGCCTGGAACAGGTCCGGCAGGAATTCGATCCTAAGGTATTCGGATCTTTTAGACATTACGCAATAGATCAGTTTGAGATAGAGGAGGTCTGTGAGAAGTTCGGTATGTCCCGAAATGCCGTTTACATAGCAAAAAGTCGCGTTTTGTCCCGGTTGCGGGAACTTAAAAAACAGTTCGAGTGATATTAAAAGATAATTAAGATGAATTGTCCCCAGCAGGAACTAATTGAAAATTATATCCAGGGTAAGTTGACACTCCAGGAGCTTGCTGAGTTCGAGGCTCATTTACAGGACTGCAAAAAATGTCAAAGTATAGTCGCCGAAGCTCGTGAAAATGAAAAATTGCTTGCTGAAATACGCACTTTCGAGAGAACAAGCTCGGAACCTCGTGAGACCGACAATAAGGAAATTTACACTGTCGAACGGGCACAAACACTTCTGGGCGAGAGGTATCGCGTAATCAGAAAAGTCGGTGAAGGCGCCGCCGGTCATGTCTTTCAGGTAGCAGATACCGTTCTGGATCGTCTGGTCGCAGTCAAATTTCTTCGAAATAAAACCTTTACAGACGATACGGACTCGAAACGATGGCAGGAAGCACGCCTGATGAGCCAATTAAATCATCCCGGCGTAGCCCAGGTCTATGAGATCGGCCAAATCGAAGAACAGCGGTTTATCGTTATGGAATGGGTGGACGGCCTGCCACTGACGGATGCATGGAATGAACTGCCGTTACAGCAAAGACTGAATATTTATGTAAACGTATTGAACACCATCTCTGCTGCCCATGCACGCGGGATTATACACCGGGATCTTAAACCCTCGAATATCCTCGTCGGTCCGGATCATAAACCCAAGGTTCTGGATTTCGGAATTGCACTCGAAACCCAATATTTAGCCGGAGTGAAGCAAAATGTCTATCAGGGCACTCCGGCATACACTGCACCAGAGCAGGTAACCGCTCCTATTCAAATCTTCCCTGCGACTGATGTTTTCGCATTAGGAATTCTCCTTTACGAACTGCTGACGGATACACTGCCCTTTCCACAGACCGACTATAAGAAATTATTCGAAGCCATCAAAACTCAGCACCCGGAACTGCCGAGTGCCATCCGGCAGAAAGTTCCGATATCTTTGCAAAATATATGCCTCAAGGCCCTGGAAAAAGACCCGGAAAACAGGTATCCGACCGCGCGTGATTTAGCGGATGATATCAACCGGTACCTTCGGGGTGAAAAAGTATGGTCCCGGCCGTCCTTTTTGTCGGACAAGATTCAGCAGGAAGTCTTTTATCATCGGCAAAAGCTCAAGGTCTGGCGGGATAACGAACTTATTACTGAAAAAGAATACGACCGGCTGGAGAATATCTACGAACGGGTAATATCGCCGCCGGACCTGTCGATTATCGAAGCGAGAAAACTGTCTTTCTCACAGGTCTGCTTATATTTCGGCGGCTGGATCGTCGTCTTAGGTAGTTTCGTACTTTTCTATAAGACATGGGAAAACATTCCGGCCTTCTACAGGCCGTTACCTGCGGCCGCCGCGACGACCCTGATGATTATGCTTGGCTCTGCAATGTGGAAAAGAAGTGAAAGCAGGCTGGCCGTCGGATTTTTGTCGACCGCAAATCTGTTAGTTCCCATTACACTTTTGTTGACGCTGGCCCAATGGAATTTATTGTCCTGGAGCCATTACCCATGGGGCACAGAGTCAATATCGGGGAGGCTGAACGAGATCGAATCATACGTGATTGTCGGCAATGCCCAGCTATATTTCTCGTCTTTATGCTGGTTTGCTTTTTCATTGTTTTTTCTACGCCTCACCAAATCTTCGATTTTTGTCTTTTTCGGTATAATAGCATTTCTTGTGTGGCTTACGAGTTGTTATGTAATCGCAGGAATGATTGGAATACCCGATGAAATCGAATCCTGGATGCATGAAACTATTGCCGGGAGATATTTATATCCCGGCATCGGCTTTTTTGTGCTGGGCGTAGTATTAGACAGGTATAAATTCTTCCACTTCGCATGGCCCCTTTGCATGGTTGGTCTTGTAATGATTGTAGTTTGCCTTTCAGTTATTGCCGTATCGGAAGCGACAATGTTCGGCTGGCTGCTACGGTGGAGACCGGAGTTCCTCGAAGAATACGAGCCGCAACTTCTAAGCTTCACATTCAACGGATTAATATACCTTGTGCTCGCAGGAATTTGCAGATCGCTGGGAACCCGGCTTCAGCGCAGTTTGGCCTCTATTCTTAACTGGCTCGGCCCCGTACACATTCTTGGTACCTTAAGAATTCTCGATTTGAAAGATTTGAATATTTCCGAAAGCCACGCGGTTATTTATCGGATACTGCTGCCGATAGCATCGATAGGCTTTGTTTTCGGCAGTGTAGCAAGGCAAATGAAATCATTCTTCTTCTCGGGTCTGGCAGGTATCGCCACCGCGGTCCAGCGTTTCACCGCCGAATACCTGAAAAACTACTTCGCATGGCCGGTTTCACTTATCATAACAGGCATAATATGGATGTTCGTCTCATGGCGGGTGCCCATCTGGAGAGCGAACAGACTTCTAAAACGCGCTAAATAGGTCACATCTTTCCGATACAATCCCCCCAGAAACATGTCTGTTTCAGCCGAAATTTTCCTTATTAAACGTCTTTTTCGATTTTTTCAGAAAGATTTCGTCCGGAAAGCACCAATATACCTTGTAATCTGAAAAAACAAGAATTTGAAAGGTACTAAAAATGAAACCGAAAAAGAGCATATTTTATTGTGTAGTTTTGCTACTGGCCGGGTGTTTACCGTCGCTTCATCCGCTTTACAACGACAAAACCCTGATATTTAAAGAAGAGCTTATAGGAAAATGGATGGGAGACGACTCTATATGGCAGTTCTCAAGAGCAGGGGAAAAAGAATATGAACTGAGAATTCGTGAGGACGAAGAGGAACTCGGGCGATTATCCGCACATCTGGTCAAGATCAAAGGATTGATGTTTCTCGATTTGTTTCCCGATGACAAACCTTTGGAGGATTTGGACGACTTCTACAAAATTCATATTCTGCCCGTACATACATTTATAAAAGTTGACCAGATAAATCCAAACCTTCGATTGCGAATGATTGATTATGACAAAGTCAAAAAAATGATAGAGAGCGATCCGAATGTAATTAAGCATGAGGTCGTAGATGATGATCGAATCGTGCTGACAGCAAGCACTGACGAACTTCAGAATTTTGTGGTCGAGCATGTCGATACATTATTTTATGACAGCAACGATTCATCCGATTTGATTCGTCTTGAGCCTTTATATTCTGAAGAGAACATTGTTATTGACCCGAACTTCGTTGGACAATGGAAAGATGAGGATGGCGGCATACTTCATTCGAAAAGGATGGGGGAAACGGCCTATGAATTGATTTATACCGGCACGGACGGCACAAAACATGAAATCTTCGCAAACTTTGTTCGGCACCACAAGGAGCTACTCATGGCAGCGTTCTTCGACAAAGCAGAGCTGGATCCGGATCAACCACACTCTTACTTATTTCATCTGATACCGGATTGGTTTTTCAGGGTAGACAAGATGGAATCCGAGCTAACATTGCAGAAAATAGATCGAGAAAAAGTCGCCCAAATATTGCAAAACGATACATCTTCAAAACAATATCAGCCCGTTGATGCTGACTTTGTTTTTAGAGGCACCCGTATCGAACCAAAGTAATTGAACAGATGTTACCAAGTGTTAAAATGATTATCCTCAAATAATCCGGCAATAGTTATTCCATAAATTCACTCCGGATGAACTTTCTGGGGTGGCAACTATTAGACAGACTGTTGTTCTTTATCAAGCCGATAGCCGAATATCTTTTCGGGATACATATCGGCTTTGCTTTGAGCTGGCTGATCGGCCTGTGCGCCGGCAACTTTTATGTAAACCATTTTGAGCCGCTATATCTCAATGATTTAAATCAATCTACCTAATTTTGTACAGGCCTTTGATTATTCTCTCCTCCTCCCAGAAACTGCTTAAACAAATCCTGTTAGGGCAACGAAATGATCCTTGCCAGAGTGTTCAAAATGGTATATTCTTATGCAAATATTGTTCGGAGCTTTTTGTATGGAGATAAGAAGTTATGCCGGCACAAGAATATGATATTCGCTATCGGCAAAATGCAATTAAATGTAACATTCAAATCGCTTACACAAATAATTGTTCTCAATGCCTGTCAGGGAGCGACATAATGAAAACACAAACCAGATTTCTTTGTAGTATTTTGGCCTTTTTTGTAGCAATAGTTATGGTTATCTCCGCAGGATGTGCCGCTCGTCGCAAGACTGAGGCTTTATTCACAAGACCGGAGCTTATTACTCACAGCCGGTTTGCTATAATCGGTCTAACTCCCGAACAGGAACAATATTTCATGGCCTCCTACACAAAGACCTTCTCCGGACAAGTCATAACATTTGTTGAAAGGAACCGGCTGCATGAGGTCATCAGTGAGCAGGATTTGCTCAAGGGAAGGCTGAATGAGAAAACCAGGGCCAGGATAAAGGAGATTTTCGGCGTCGAATCTCTCATTATGTGTACTTATTATGACGCCGATACCGGCATCGACAGTAAGAAACTGCGTGTTCGAATCGTTGACAGCGCAACGGGAGCCATTGTAGGCTCGGTAATAACCGAAGCACCCGACAACTTCCCATACCATAGTGATACCGCGGTAAAAGCTCTCAAGGCAGACCTCCAGGGCGGAAGCTGATATACATATTTAGCCGAATTAGCATTGAGGATGTAGACTGCAGTAATACTGTTTACTAAGTCAAATGGGAAATGTCTCAGCATGAAGATATTGGAGAGAATCATAGCTGTTTGTATGCTTGCTATATCTTTGAGCCCCGTCAGGCTGCCGGCCGGCAACATAAACAGAGACTTGCGCGAATGGTCCGTTGCTACGATGCGCAAGGCCTCGACCTTTTTTCGCAACGAAGTTGCCTCGCACGGCGGATACGTTTACTATTACAGCATCGATTTCAAACAGCGCTGGGGTGAAGGTGAAGCCACCGCCGATCAAATCTGGGTGCAGCCGCCCGGCACGCCTACTGTCGGCATGGCATATCTCAAAGCGTACGAAGCTACCGGCGAGAAGTTTTATCTCGATGCGGCAACGGATGCTGTAGAGGCGTTGATTTATGGGCAGCTCCAATCCGGCGGCTGGACCAACAGCATCGATTTCGATCCGAACGGCAGCAGGATTGCTCTGTATCGTAACGGCAATGGACACGGCAAGAACAATTCATCGCTGGATGATGGACAAACCCAGTCGGCCATTCGATTACTGGTCCTTGCCGACAAGGCGCACAAGTTTAAGCACAAGAAAATTCACGAATCCATATTACTCGCGCTCGATGCCCTGCTTGCCGCCCAGTTCCCGAACGGCGGTTTCCCACAGGTCTGGACCGGTCCGGCTGAGCGGCAACCCGTCATTAAGGCGAGTTATCCAGACTACGACTGGCGGACAGAAGGACGGATTAAGAACTACTGGGACATGTATACTCTCAACGATAACGTACCGGGCTACGTAGCTCAGACACTAATCGATGCCTATCGGGTCTATGGTGATGAAAAATACAAAACGGCTTTACATCGTCTCGGAGATTTTCTGCTGCTCGCACGGATGCCCGACCCCCAGCCCGCCTGGGCCCAGCAATACAACTACCGGATGAATCCGATCTGGGCCAGGAAGTTCGAGCCGCCTGCGATTTCCGGCGACGAGTCTCAGGAAGTTATTGAAACGCTGATGGAGATTTACGCTGCAACGGGCGAGAGCATGTATCTCGAACCGATTCCGCGCGCTCTGGCCTATTTGAGGAGCAGCCTGCTGCCGGACGGAAGGCTTGCCCGCTTCTACGAACTCAAAACCAACAAACCGCTTTACATGTTCCGCCGGGGCGACGTTTATACCTTGACCTACGACGATTCGGACCTGCCGAGCCACTACGCCTGGAAGATCAATTCCAGACTGGATAAATTAGAAGCCCGATACAATCGATTGAAGCACAACTCCGTTGCAACCAAAGCAGGCCTAACAGCAAAGGATATGGAACAGCAGGTTCGGCAAATCAATAAAGACCTTGACGAGAAGGGACGCTGGCTAAGCACATATCATGGGGAAAGCTCCGCAGGTCAGCTAAAATTAAAGCCCAACACACCATACATTTCCAGCAGAGTTTTCTGCCGAAACATCGAAACGCTAAGCGAATATCTTATAGCAACGAAGAAGAATTAAAACAGCATTTGTCGCATGGAGAAAGGGAAATAATGACTATAAAAAAAGAAGCTATGCTCCTGCTCTTAATTACGATGTCACTGACGGCCGGCCGGTCTTCGGCCGGCGACTGGCCGCACTGGCGAGGGCCGTACCTTAACGGCTCAAGTGATGAGAAAAACCTGCCGGCAAGATGGAGCAAAACTGAGAATATCGCCTGGACAGCATCTCTTCCAGGTCTGGGTTCGGCAACACCTGTAATCGCCAACGGCAAAGTATTTGTAAGCTCGACGAACAAAGATAGCAGCGATCTTCTTGCCCTGTGCTTCGACGCCCGAACCGGCACAGAGTTGTGGCGAAAAAAGCTTGGAGAATCCGACAGAAAAGTGCCCCGAAACAATTTGGCAACACCTTCTCCCGTAACTGACGGCAAACATACTTATTTCATGTACGGCTCCGGTGACCTGGCCGGTTTGGATTATGAAGGAAACATTATCTGGTCCCGCAATCTTGAATCTGAATACGGCAACATCTCAATGAAGTGGGGCTACAGCTCAAGCCCATTGCTTCATAACGGCAGGCTCTATATTCTCATGCAACGACGCAACACAGCCTATCGGGCTCCTCAAAGCACAAATCTGGACGCATTCATGCTGGCAGTAGATGCAAGAACAGGTAAAAATGTCTGGAAGCAGACCCGCAAAACTGATGCTCAGAATGAATCGCTCGATGCTTACAGTTCGCCTATCCTCTTTCAAAATTCCGGACGTGATGAAATCATTGTCATAGGCAGCGATTATGTAACATCAAATGATGCTACTACCGGAAAAGAACTATGGCGATATGAATATGCAAGGCAAAAAAGCACAAGAGGACGAATCATCACCTCGCCGGTCACCGTAGAAGGACTTGTCCTGGGTGTTCCACCGAGAGGCACCGAAGGCCTTCTTGCAATCAAGAGTGTCCCAGACGGCACGATTTCCAATGAACATATCGCCTGGAGATTTGACGGCCCATCGCCGGATTGCAGCACGCCTCTTTATTATAAGGGCAACCTTTATGTCCTCGCCGACAGAAAAGGCGGCGTCATAACCTGCCTTGACGCCTCAACGGGTCGGCAAAAATGGCAGGGCAAGCTGGGCGGCTCGGCGCCCTGGTGGGCATCTATCACCGCCGGGGATGATAAGCTCTACTGCATCAGTGAAGCGGCCGAGGCCGTCGTACTTGCTTGCGGCGATGAAGGATTCAAAATTTTGCATCGAATTGACATGGGTGACAGGCCGATACAAGCTTCGATTTCAATCGCTGACGGGCATTTGTTTATTCGCACGGCAAGCGAGCTAATCTGCGTGGGCAATTAGACTTACATTTTTTCGTCGAATAATCCTCAGCAACCTGCAAAGGCGGGGATTGGCGCAATTGTAAAACCGCGATCCTTCATTTTTCGAGCAGGAAAGCCTATTCAAGCCTTAGCTTTGATATTTTTAATTCACAATCCGCAAGGAATCCTGAACCGGCGAATTCCCCCATTTTTCCTCAAAAAATGAAGAAAAAACTGATATTTCAGTCTCAATTTCTTTATCAAGCCAAGCTGATAGTACCGATTTGCTTTATCTATATATATGCCCTGATTTTGTTACTGCGCACGGATTAAATATTTTCTAAAAATTTGTATTCATCACACTTGACAGCTTGATTTTGAAAATGTTAGAATGGTTTATTGTAAAGGAAAATTATTAAGACAACAACACGCTTCCAGACGCCTTGAATATGTTCTTGCGGAACGACTAAAAAGGGATTGGCGATTTGCCTAAGATTCGGAGGTAAAAAGGATGACCGTTGAAAGAATCATAAACAGGCTCTCAGTTTTTGTTTCGGGGCTGTATTATCGGCAATGGGAAAGATGGGAATTAATGGCGATAGCAATAGCAGTTGCAGTTATACTCATCCTGATAGTAAGAGCACACCTGAAAGTAACTGCCAATGAAAAACGCTTAAGAGAACGCTCTCCTATCGTCGGTGTCAGAATGGCTCATCACGGAAGAAGACACTTATGAGACCCGGGCTTTTTCTGCCGGACAGAAGCCTGGAATGTTAAATACAGCACCTTTGGTAAATATTTCATTATTTCAGAAAATGAAATTAGGATAGTCTGTCCCATAATTTCACATTCAAAGCCTTCATAGCACATAGTGTGATTAAACGGTGCAAACTATACACTTCAAACATATTTTCCACTTGACAAAGCCGTTAAAAAGGAGTATAATAACAGAATAATAAATATAGTATCTCTCCAAAAGTTAAGCCCTGGTTGTTCCAGGGCTTTTTTGTTAAACAATATGGACTCGTAAAGTGACTTAGAAATTAGCTGTCAATAAATTATTCTTCACGACCGATTGTGTATTTTAATAAAGTTGATATGCAAAAATGCAGGACTTTTTTCAAAACGTTCTGTGATTTTAAAACCTGTTGAGGAGTAATGTCATATGGATAGTGTGATAAATTTAGAACCCCGGAGTTTATTCCCAAGCAATCCGAGTGAGGGGGATATATGTGTCGTCGGCACTCAAGGCCAAAGGCACATTTACTGCTATCTTAATGGTAATTGGATGCCGCTGGACATTCCGAGCGGTAAAATCCTGCCGTCCGGGCAGAACCAGTAAAAAATAAATACTACCAGGCATACAAATCCAAACCGTCAGGCAAGGCCCTGACCATCTTGGCGTCAGTTAATGAAAACCGCATATACGCAGGTCATTTGAAACCTCTGCATATATACTGGTGACTTATTCCAATCAAAAACCCATCCTCCTGCAAAATCCTTTACATTTTACCAGATTGCGGCAAATTTTTAATTGACAACAGCACGGCAATTAAATACAAGATGTCGGTCCAAATAATCTTTCTTTTAGGAGGTATCAGTAATGAAGCAGTTGGCATTTCACATGACAGTCGGGTTGCTTGCGCTTATGGTTTTTACTGCGCTTTCAGCGCCCGCATCCGCCGGAACAGCAAAGAAAAGCATTCAGGGGGACTGGCAGGTTACCATGGATTTCGACGGCCGGCAGATCGAATCGATCCTGTCGTTTTCCACGGACTCCGAGGGCAAGCTCACAGGCCAGTGGATCAGTTTTTGGCTCAGTGAACTCACAGACGTCAAATATGAAGGAACAGAACTCAGTTTCGTACAGGTAAATCGATTCGGTGACAACGAATTCCGCAGAACATTTACCGGGACAGTCGAGCGAGGCAAGCTTTCGGGAACCGTCTCGAGCGACAGGGGAGAATCACAAGTCGAAGGCAAACGTCTAAGGCGGATGCCGATGGCGGCGGGAACATGGCAGGTCAAGTTCAACGTGGGCGATAGGGAAATTAACTCGACTTTGGTTATCAAGGTCGATGATAACAATAAACTAAGCGCAGAATGGCAAAGCGAACGGGGTCAGCACAAGATAACGGACGTAACGTTCAAGAAAGGTAAGTTGACATTCAAACGAACCAGCAAAATCCAGGACCGAGAGTGGGAATCGGATTTCGAAGGAACAGTCAAAGGGCATAAGCTGACAGGAACGATAAAATCCGAGCGTGGTGACATTGCATTAGAAGGCCAACGTGACGGCGGCGCCTTAATCGGCAAGTGGGATCTCGAACTGACATCGGATCGTGGTACCCGTAAACAAATACTGCATGTCAATCCGGACTTGAGCGGACTGTACGGCTCTAGCGCCATCAAGAAAATCGATCTTCAAGGTGACCAGGTGAGCTTCAAGGTAGTTCGTATGTTCCGTGATCAGCAATCGGAGACTACATTCAATTGCACGTTGGACGGCAGAAAACTAACCGGTGAGCGTGTCAGTTCCAGGGGCACCCAAACAGTAACCGGCCAAAAGAGAAGCCGTACACCGGCAAAGCAAAAAACCACCAAAATCAAGAAAGCTTTCCGCAAGCCGGATGTCATTTATGTCCCGACTCCACAGGAAGTGGTGGACAAGATGCTTGAACTGGCCCAAGTCACAAAGGATGACCTGGTTTATGACCTCGGCTGTGGCGACGGCCGGATTGTAGTGACCGCTGCCAAAAAATACGGATGCAAGTGTGTAGGCTATGACATAAATCCAAAACGTATCAAAGAATCGCTCGAAAACGTGGAGAAGAACAACGTTGGAAATCTTGTTCGAATCGAACAGGAGGATATTTTTACGCTGGATCTCAGCGATGCGAATGTAATTACGCTCTATCTGCTGCCGAGCCTGAATGTGAAGCTGATTCCGCAGTTGGAGAAGCTCAAACCCGGCTCACGAATCGTCTCACACGACTTCGACATGAGAGGAGTAAAGCCTGATAAGGTCGTCAAGATCAATTCCGAAAATGAGTACAGCGACCACACGATCTATTTCTGGACAACTCCGTTGAAGAAGGAAGATGTGAGCGACGAATAGAGACAATCCTGGCGAAGATCCCGCCCGGAATCTAAAAGGAGCAATCATCATGAAGGTACGTGTGATCGCAGGGCTGGTTCTGTTCATAAGTTCCGGCTTGATTTCAATGGGACTTGCACAGCCGGCTGATGATATTAGCCAGCTTAAGCTTCGTGACTGGCAGCCCCGTTCGATGCTCAAGACCAAACAGAGCGTGGTCGAGAAACCAGCATACTCAGTGATCGACATTCATAATCACCTTGGCGGGGGCAAAGGCCGGCTCACGCCCGAGCGAGTTAAACACTATCTTGCCGAGATGGACGCCGCTGGAGTACGCACAGTCGTCAATCTCGACGGTGGATCGGGCCGGCGTCTGAAAGAGACACTCGCCGCACTGGACGAGGCCCATCCCGGCCGCTTCCTCACATTCGCTCTGCTGGATTTCAGCGGCATCGATGACGAGAACTGGGGACGGCGCGAAGCCAGGCGGCTCGAAGAGAGCTTTAAAGCAGGTGCCAAGGGCCTGAAATTACATAAGTCACTTGGCTTAGGCCACCGCTATAAAAACGGCAAGTTGATGCCGGTTGATGATCCCAAGCTTGATCCCGTCTGGCAAATGTGCGCCAGGAACAATAGGCCGGTAGTGATTCACGTAGCTGATCCGGCGGCCTTTTTCACGCCGCTGGACCGCTTCAACGAACGCTGGCACGAACTCGGCGAGCATCCGAACTGGCTGTTTCACGGCGAACAGTTCCCCTCGCGCGATGAAATCCTTGCTCAGCGTAATCGCGCCATCGCCAGGCACCCGAATACCACATTCATTTGTGCCCATTTCGGCAATAATCCGGAAGACCTCGCGACCGTCGGAAAATGGCTCGATACGTATCCCAACATGTACATAGATCCCGATGCGAGAATTTCCGAGCTGGGCCGGCAGCCCTACACAGCACGGAAATTCTTTCTGAAATATCAGGATCGCATAATGTTCGGTACCGATACTACGCCCCGCCGGGACGCCTATCGAATGTATTACCGCTTTTTGGAAACCGACGATGAATATTTCGACTGTGCAGGAGGACACCAGAGACAGGGTTTCTGGATGATTTACGGTATTTTCCTGCCGAAGAATGTGCTGGAGAAGATTTATCGAACGAACGCCGAGCGACTGTTCTTCGGCGGGCCGGCTCCAAAGGTGCTGCATATCCGGCAGACGGAAGATTTTGCCGTAAACGGAGCGGGTGACGCACCGGCATGGGAAAAGACCGACGCCGAACCGCTCAACTTGCGCAGCATTGACGGCCACCAGTACAAAACACATGTAAAGATGCTCTACTCGGCGACCGGATTGTACGTGCTGATGGAAGCCGAGGACAGCACGATTACCGCTACGATGAAAGAGGACTTTCTCAACCTGTGGCAGGAGGATGTATTCGAGTTCTTTTTGTGGCCGGATGAGCGATATCCGATTTACTTCGAATACGAGATTTCGCCGCTCGGTTTCGAGCTGCCGATTATCATCCCCAATTTCGGCGGCAAATTTCTCGGCTGGCGGCCCTGGAAATACTCTGGACAGCGGAAAACACAAAAAGCCACTACGGTCACAGGCGGCCCAAAGCAGTCGGGCGCTAAAGTGACGGGCTGGAAGGCCGAAGTATTCGTTCCATACGACCTGCTCCAGCCTTTGCAAAACGTTCCGCCGCAGCCGGGAACACGGTGGCGGGCCAATTTTTATCGAGTCGATTACGACGGAGGCAAAACGACAAGCTGGGACTGGGCCCGGGTAGGAGCCAGCTTTCACGAGTTCGAGAAGTACGGTACTCTGATTTTCGAGTAGTGCCTTAATCGCAACCGCATTTTGCTCGTGTGTCCTATTGGGCCGTAAGGCGGTCCTCTTTTAAAACGTTGCCGTCAACACCATAAAATCGAAAGGTTAACGCCGGTTTACCTTCCTGTCGGTCCGCCGCCGCGGCAGGAAATCCACCGATATATATAGTGCCAGTGACGGCCGCTGCAGATGATTTACGTGTTTTTCTGCTTTGAGCCGAACTGCCCACCGCAATACCTATTCTAATCCTGCTCATACTGCTGAGGCGATACCCCGGCCTTTACAAGATATTGAAAATTTCGTAAAGATTTCTCTTGCTTTTTCGGACCGGCTCAGTCATAATAATTTATTATAGGAGTGAGTCGTACTTATTAATTTTGTGGCGTGGCCGTATGTGCCGATGCTCTTGATATAATAGTTACTTATACGTCATTGTATAGGACAAGAAGAGCATTTATTATTATCAAAGACCTGTGAAAATTCACACGTCACATGGTGTCCCTTTGAAATCGAACGAAGGCACTTAGTGGAAACATCGATACATCTCCGTCATTCGTTATTGACTGTTTTCGTCGATACGGCAAACGGATCACTGCACCCTATAATCCGCCCGCCTCCAACGCAGCAAAACAAATAAAACTGAAACAAACGACCCGGAAATTGTAACGACATAACAGATATATGACTGTCACTAATTTATGAAAATAAAGGATAATCTAAAATGGATAAATATCCCATAAAAAACATTATCATGTTAATATGCATAGTTATCCTTGCAGTACTTACCGTACCGGTGACTGGGGGACCTCTTGGCGACTACGGTGATGCAAGCGATCCCAATTTCCCCTCGCTTTTTGCAAGCGGCGGACCGTATCATCTGGATGTGAGCCGGGAGTGGATCGGTATCGCATCGGCAAATACAACTACACGGGAGGAAGATTCCATACAGACAGACCAGGATAAAGACGACGCTTTCGGATGGTGGTGGACCGCTCAAAACGGCACAAATTATTTTACAACGGTAGTATCTTATGATAACACAGTGAGTGATCCTAATGACCCTCGATATTTAAATGTTCTTGTCGATGTGGACGATAGCGGCAGTTGGGACGGGGGAATAGAATGGGTAGTGCAAAATTTCAGTATTCCTTTTGAAACCTTACCGCAGGATGTGAACACAATTTACGTAGCCATGCCTGTCTCTGAAATCCTCGGCCCTGATAATTTAGTTAACAAATGGTCGCGTATTACATTGTCCGAAAGAGAGGTAACGGACGGTTCCGGCCGCTGGGGCATGTTCGAACGCGGTGAGACGGAGGATTTTCTGCTCAAGGAGAAACCAGATGACGTGAACTTACCGTCGGATGAGGTGAATTTTATATTTATAGGGAATCCACGGAATCCGCCACCACTAAAAATTAAGAGGATTGTAGAGGATGTAAGCCTCAAATCTATATGTAATGAAGCCAGGTGGGGCAGTTGCCCGCACGGTTGCCGTGGCGCCTTGACACCGTTATGTCCTGGATTTAGCCGTGTGTACGATTTTAAACTTTATGTCCCAGGAACAACTACCTGGCTGCGTTTATGTCTTGAATCAGTTCCTAATTGCCGGTGTGGAGAATGCAGTCGTTTGAGTGAACAATCCTATATCCTTTCACCTGATAAAATAACAATAGCCGATAGTCTTGGAACCGCCCCCGTATTCGGTTTCAATTTAATAGGACCGCCGAATATCAATAATAGTGGAATCAAATTAGGTCAATTCAATACTTTTGAAGGTTATTTCTGCTTCCCTGATCGACCTGGACATGACAGTGTTAACGTCACGGCAGAGGTTGTATATGATCCTTGTGATGAATATATAATAACACGGGTTGATTTGCCGATTAGTCAAATTGAATCGTCAGCTACCGAGTACGCCCAGTTTTATATTTCCATGGAGACACTGGAAGATTTCGAATTCTATACCGATGAATCGCCTAATATATGCTTCGAAACATGGGAGGACGGCAGAGATGATTCCGGCAACGGTTCGCAGGTCGGTTACCAGGAACCGCCGTATCTCGAGACTCAAATCGTTCACAGCGGCAGGCAATCCATGCCGTTCTCCTACAACAATACCGAGGGCGTCACGGAATCCGTGGCTTATCGCAGGTTCGATCCTCCTATGGACTGGAGCTATTACGAAACGCTGGGCCTGCGGATATACGGCGATCAGAACAACAAGGGCGGAGAATTGTTTGTCCAAATTAACGATATGAAAACCTTCGTGGAGGCTGATTTGTCGATGCCTTCCTGGCAGAACGCAGAAATAGGGCTTCAGGCATTAGACGTTAATCTGGCTGATATCTATTGCCTGGGGATTGGGATCTCCGGTTCCGATAGTTCGGGACTTTTATATATTGACAATATAAAAATACACGAGTTAGAGTTCGAGCCACAAGAATCCAACAGATACGTTATCGACGACTTCGAGAGTTATACAGATGAGCCGCCGAATCAGGTTTTCAAGACATGGCTTGACGGTCTTGGCTTTGATGCGGACGAATTTTCTGATGGTTACGATGGTAATGGAAGCGGTGCGATTGTCGGCCACGATATCTGGCTGGAAGGAACATATATGGAAACTGAAATTGTCCACTATCGCGATCAATCCATGCCGTTCTATTACGACAACATCTCCTTCGATAACTCATTCGCGACAATGAGCTGGACGTGGTCCGTGCCCGAATCCGAGGTTTTCGAACCGAACCATATAGAATTATGGGTTCACGGCGATCCCAACAATACCGGCGGGACATTCTTTGTCGGTATCGATGACCGGAAGGCGTATCCAGATATTGATTTGACAATGCCGGAATGGCAGAGAGCGGAGGTCTATTTCAGCACATTCGATCCTCCCGTAATCTGGTCTGAAAATGATCCGATAAATATCGACTGGAGAATCGGCGTCGACGGTGCGGGTAGTGAAGGGATTATGTATATCGATTATTTTGTGCTTTATTTGTCTGAATAAGGAATTTACGAAATCGACTTGAATATTCATGGAACAATTCCAGAAAAACTGACTCAATCAAGGTTTATAAACCAAAGCGTTAAAAAAGATTGATTTATCGCATTGGTGGCAACAGCATATACTTGTTATAAAAGGGCGGTACCACAAAAGGTACCGCCCAATACTGTTTGCCATTATAGTAGCGCCCAGACCGCTTCCCGACGCTGCCCTATCTTACACTATAACAGTCGTATTTCCTGTTAGATATATACCCTTGCACTTTAACAGATCAGGAAAATGATTGTAAAAACGGCAAAAGACGCAAATAATATCCCGATGAAAGACCAGACTATGCTTAAAAGAAAAGAACGCAAAAACTTCATTTTCCATTGGTGCATATTTTGTATTTTGGCATCGATCAAAATATGTACATTTCTCGCTGCGAAGGAAAATAGTTTTATCTATTTTGATACCGAAGACGCCGGTCAACCGGATCCTCAAGTATCTGTTATTCAGCCCTGGAAAATTGTTCGTCTCAATCCTGATTACGGAGGCCAGTGGGTATTGGCCGCCGACTTAAACGAAGACGGTGCGGTCGATATTATCAGCTCCGAAAACTTCAATAAAGACGATGTGCACTATACGACCACGGTAGTAGCTCAAAACCTCGATGGTTCGGTTTTATGGCAGTGGGGCAATCCGGACATCGGCCGGAAGAGCTGGCACCATGATGTCGCCTGCCAGATTCATGACTTCAACGGCGACGACAAATACGAAGTTGTTCTTTGCACAAAAGGATTTTTAGTTGAGCTTGAAGGAGCTACGGGGCGAGAACTTAGACGAATACCCATTCCTGACCAGGCAACTGATTGCCTGGTTTTCTGTAATCTTTCAGGCAACAGTCGCCCGACTGATGTGATCGTAAAAGACCGGTATCATAACATCTGGTCGTATAACCAACGGGGCAAGCTGCTCTGGACGGTCAAGGATCCCGGCGGATATCGAACCGCCCATCAACCGCTGCCAATCGACCTCGATGGGGACGGACGCGATGAAATCATGGCCGGTTACGCCATGCTGAACAGCGACGGCTCTGTACGCTGGACTTATAAATCAAAACAAATCGATCAGGCCAAAGGCCACCTCGATTGCGCCCGCGTTTTTCGGCAGGGTACATCCCCCGAAGACTTTAGAATTGTGCTGACCTGTTGCGGAGCTAATAACATTGCATTTTTGAATGGCAACGGAAAAGTGCTATGGGAAAAATCGGGTCATCATTTTGAATCCATAGATGTGGGATGCATCATACCAAACCATGCCGGGCCGCATATTTGTGTCGATATTGACCATCAACCTTACGGCAGGAGTCCCGTTTGGGTGCTGGACCAGCAGGGCCAGCCGCTCGGTCAACTTGTGACCGATTATAGCCGGCATCATTGCCTGCTGGACTTTACCGGAGACGGGATTGAAGAAATCCTGGTCGCTCACAAGGGCGGGCTTTACGATCATCAAGGGCGGCGTATCGGCACTTTCAACACACCCGGCGAGGAAGCAACCGAAGGAAAAATCAAATATGAAAAGAGTATGCTCATCGCCGATATGACAGGCGATGGAATTCTCGATGTAATCTTAGCTACTCCCTACAATGTGTACATATACAAGAACACTAACGGCAGGAAATCCGACAAACCCGTCCGGCTCGGAACCGAACCGAACTTTACGCTGTATTAACACTCGATAACAATCCTTCCTTCGCCAATGTTTTATTTTTCGGTGGAACTTTGGGCCTGCTGACTTGTATAACACTATGAAAGCCATATTTCACAGACTTTGGAACAGTAAATGATTGAAGAGACTGGCATCATCAGAGATGTGCTGGAGGGGGATATCGAGTCTTTTCGATTGCTTGTACAGAGGTATCAGAAACCGGTAATCAGAATGATCGCTAATCTCATAAACGACCGACATATTTGCGAAGATATTGCCCAGGAAGTATTTCTTGCTGCATACAAGAAACTGCCGTCTTTCGATCCGGATCGCAGCAGCTTTTCCACGTGGCTTTTTACAATAGCGAGAAATAAAAGCATAAATGCGATGAAGAAAAAAAGAATCCCTTCGATCGGCAATCCGCCGGAAAATCCGGATTTCTCCGATCCCGGCGATTCTCTCATCCGGGATGAATTATTTGTTAAATTAGAACGGGCTTTGAATTCACTGAGCCCCGGACATAAAAGAATCCTTGTCATGGCCGAGTTCGAGAATTTACCCTACGAGCAAATAGCACAGATTGAAGGAATCAGAATAGGAACAGTAAAATCAAGAATCAACCGGGCAAAACACAGGCTAAAGTCTGCCCTCGGAGATATTCAATGAAATACAACGAAGTTTACGAATCATGGAAGCAAGAAAAACGTCAAATTGACATCAGTCAAAACTTCGCTGACCGCGTGATGAACCGGGTATATCAGTTGGATCAAAGCAGAAATATCATCCAGTCGAAGATGGAAATATTTATAGAACTGATTTCATTTCATCCTCTGGCTAAAACCGGGCTCGTAGCGGCCGGTGCTGTTACGGGTATCGTAAGATTAATAATTATGATTAACGCGATTCTAAGCAATGGAGTTATAAATGGATGAGCAGATAGTACAAAATAGACATATGAGGCATATCTGGGCGGCTGTACTTTTGTCGCTCATCATGCCGGGTCTGGGACAGGTATATTGCGGCAGATTCAAAAGAGGACTCGCCCTCAATTTTCTGAATATATTGCCGCTACTCATAATCATCTGCCTGTTTTCCCTGAGCAATTCTCCGGCACTGATGCATATAGCGATCGTTCTGATTCTGGCCAGCATGATGGTACTTCTGGCAGCAATTTTTGACTCGGTATTTCTGGCCATACATGCCGGAGGAGACTATCAGCTAAAAGACTATAACAATCCGGTTGTTTATGCACTGCTGGTTATTATTGTCTCTGGAGGCAGCATCGGCAGCACATTATACATCAGGAGTAAGGGATTGGAGGCATTTCGAGTTCCCACAGCATCCTGCTACCCAACGATTGTGCCTAACGACCGAATATTAGCAAATAAACTTGCCTATAACAGAACCGATCCCCAAAGAGGCGACCTTGTAGTTCATATATGTCCCTTCAACCGTCACTGGAACTATATAAAAAGGATTGTCGCTGTTGCAGGTGATACAGTTGAGGTCAAAGACAACCAGCTATACGTAAACGATCGGAAGTTACCCCAGCGAAAACTACCCGAATCCACTGTAGACAACATCAGGATAACCGTAGAGGGCATACTACTCAAAGGAGAAGTCTTCGAAGAAACGAACGGCAGCACAAAATATAATATCTTTTTAGCCGAACCACCCCATGACAAAACTACCGGTGATTTCGAGAAAATAACAGTCCCTGAGCATCATTGTTTCGTTTTAGGTGACAACCGCAACCTTTCCAGGGACAGCAGGGATTTCGGTCCCGTTCCATTAGCGACCATTAAGGGCAGAGCGGATTATGTCTACTGGCCGGCTATGAGCTGGTCACATTTCGGTAAGATAAAATAGTTATGGCTATTTCTCGCCGGCCTTTTTCAGGTCGGCGTAGCTGATAAGTTTAATTCCTAATCTTTTAATCGCTTTCTTGACTTTGTCGCTGACAAAAACTTCCGTCACAGCATCACGATCTTCTGCTACATCCTCATATCCTTTATGACCGATGGCACTCATTTCAGTCGTGTTAATGCCCGGATGTTCGACAAATAAGTAAGTGCCCGGTTTCAATTCTTCGAGTCTTTGTATAAATCTTTCTATTCGCTCTTCGGCGGTTTTCGCATCGCCGAAACCGCCAAAACCTCGCACGCCGGCCTTGGAAAGCTCAATATCAAGATTGTATTCCCCGGCCAGCTTTGCGCAAAGCTCCCTGACTTTAGGATCAAATCCCGCACATCCCATATGATATGAAAGATGGCTGACATGCGGCACCTTTCGCTTGCCCAGCTCAATCTGGGCTCGCAATTCCTTTTCGATTTCTTCGATTTTCCAGTCTGCATCTTTCAAGGCCGTCCCGGCGGGCGCATTATTTCGCCGCCAGATCGTCGGATAGAAATAACCATTCACATCGGTCAGACTCGGAGCATGTGTCAGCGGACGCCATTTATAATTGTCCCATTCACTGGTAAGAGTCAAATGAATACCGACGTCCAGACCGGGATTTTCGTTGAGCATTTTGACGGCCTCGGGAAACCATGAACAGGGCACCATTAACTCGACACTTGTCATGATTCCCTCCTTATATGACCGGATACAAGCCACATTGGCGGCGTGACATGATCCAATATCGTCCCCGCGAACAATCAGGTTGATACCTTTGTCTTGTACTTCACTTTGTGCATACAGGCCAACCGCATTAATAACTAACAGAAAAATACTACACAACAAAATACGTAAAGAATTCATTCTTTATCCCCTTCGAAATATACTACAGCCCAAGCTCGTTAAACAAAAAAGCATGAGTATGAACGCTCTTATCAATCTGCTCACTCAGCGGTGTAGCAAGGCCGTGACCGGTATTCGAGCTGGTTCGCAGCAAAATAGGCCGGCTGGATGAACTCGCCTCCTGAAGAAGTGCCGTCATTTTCCGCGAATGCATCGGATCAACACGAGGATCATTTGCCCCGGTCAGGAATAACACTGAAGGATAAATAGTATTATCTATCACATTATGATACGGCGAATAAGCATAAAGAGCACGAAAATGGTCATGATTTTTCACGCTACCGAATTCCGGGATGTTAAACTCTCCGTTCGGCGCAAGCTCGACCCGCAGCATGTCATATATTCCCACAGAGGAAACCACAGCCCGGCATAGTTCCGGATGCTGGGTTATTATCGCGCCCATAAGCAATCCGCCGTTGCTGCCGCCCATTACAGCAAGTTTCTCGCGTGATGTGTAACCGGTATCGATCATATGCCGCATGACAGCGGTGAAATCATCGAAGACGTTTTGTTTGCTGGTAAGCATGCCCTGCCTGTGCCACTGCTCACCGAATTCGCCGCCGCCGCGGAGATTCGCCTGGGCAAAGACGCCGCCCTTATCGATCCAGACCCGGCGCAAGGCACTATAACGTGGCTCTATGCTGATCCCGTAGCCGCCGTAACCGGTGAGCAAAACCGGATTCGAGCCATCCAGTTCCACTCCTTTACGGCGAATGATATTAACGGGCACTTTTGTGCCGTCTTTGGAAGTCGCGTATTCGCGCACAACCTCACAATCGGAAAAATTCACGGGTGATTGAGTTACGAGCGCCGTTTTGACGGTCGTCCCTTCTTCGGAGTCGAATAAATACCACGCAGACGGTTCGATATAAGAAGAGTTCGGATACAAAACAGCATCGCTGCCCACAGCAACAATCTGTCCCACGCTGGAGACCGGCAGCATCTCCGGCCCGGCCTGTCGCTGCCCCTGGAGGTCAAAAACGCGAATCTCGGATGGGCCGCCAAGCTGATATGTAAGATACAGGCGGCTCGATGTGACCACCATCGGCGGGTGGCCGTAGAAATCCGAAACGATAGTATCGTCACCTTCGGGAACGATGATTTGAGCTTTGTCCAAAGATAAATCATCAAGCGACAGCTTTAATATTTTGCCGCGCGGGGCATAGGCCCTCGAAATAGCAAACAAAGAATTATCAGGCCCGAACGTCATCTGAACAATTTTATCGTCATAGTCGGTTATCTGCTGCCATTGCCCGCTCAAAGTCCAGATATAATGGGCGAAACGGCCGCTGTCTCCGTACTGAGTTGTCGCAAGGACACGCCCTGAAAGCTTATCCACTTGAAGCCTGATCTCCACTATACGCGGGAAGTCTTTGCCGATTTCATATAGATCTTCATCGGGCGATATCCACATTCTGTGGAACCAGACCTGCTGGTAAAAATCCATGTCTTCCGACGGTCGTTCACCGGCACGGGGATATCGAGTATAGTAGAAACCCGATCCATCAGGCGTCCAGGCAAGATCGCCCCCGGCGGTGCCGCCGTTCACGCGGGCAATAACCTCATCAATTTCTTCGCCGGTTTCTGTCTTATAGATATGCACGTCACCGCTTTCCGAGCCGCCGACCGAAAGCGAGACCGCCACAAGGCTGCCGTCCGGTGACGGCACGTAAAAATCTATCGATGTTGAACCGTTCGGATCGATTCTGGTCGGATCGACGACGACCCGTTCAAATCCCGGCCCCTGTGTCAAGGGCATAACCACCAGAAAAGGCTGCTCAACCGGGGGCTGGCGCTTCATAGCAAACAGTTTGCCATTACGATGACAAAGCGAGAAATACCTGACAGATTCGGCCGTTAGTATCTTCGTTACTTGCTCGCGTAGTTTTTTGATATGCGGCATTCTGTCCAGCACCTTTCGAGCATAAACATTCTGCTGGTCGCTCCAGGATTGTACCTGCTGGTCATTCCAATCTTCGAGCCACTGATACGGATCGACAACTTTTACGTCGTGATATTCGTTTACAACCGGCGTCTGGGGAGTTTCAGGCGGACTGTATACGCCGCAACCGGCAAGAACAATCAGCAGAACAGATAAAAACTTTGCGTAGCGCATTATAAATTCCTTTCGAATTAAAAGGTTGATTATGCGCTCCCGGCACTAAAAATGCAATGATAGAAAAACTCAGGCAGTCCAATAAAGCTGCGCCAGCTTCACAGAACCGCCTGAGTTCTTTTCGGACAAACAGGCCTTTATCAATCCCTTGTCGTTATCATCGTCACAGTATCCTGGTCCTTGATGAAGATACGGTCACCCGAAACTACCGGATGTGCATAAGTCGGTGTATCAGATACCTTGATTCCGGAATCAATCATCTTTGAATATGCCTCGCCACTTGGCTTGAAAACCACCAACTCCGAATCGCTGGATAGAGCTATCAGACAAGAACCGGCACTAACAATAGAGCCAAAACCGCCGCGACCCCGCTGTGTGTCATCGATCCAGGCAGTCTTGCCGGTCTGAGCGTCAATGCAGAAGAGATTGTTCCGGTTGGAGATACCAAAGAGCAGGCCGTCCTTTAGCACCGGTGTGTTGTACTGCGTGGCGAGATCGGGATTGCTCCACAGCTCATTCACAGTAAAACCGTCTCCCTGCTTTTCAATCTTGAGGGCCTTTGTCCCCCGGCCCACCCCTGTAACAAAGATCGTTTGCTTGTCAACGATGGGGGTTGCAGCGTTATATGCTCTCTTCGCAGGTGGGAAGGGAAACGACCAGAGAAGCTTACCGTCGGCCACACTTATCCCTACTATGCTCTTCTCTGTAGGAGATGCGACCTGTTTGGTTCCACCGACCGTCAACAAAACTGGTGAACCGTAATCAGGACCTTCATCGCTCCATCGCCATTTCTCGTCGCCGGTTTCCAGGTCATACGCAATGATTGCTCCATTGCCCTGCCCGCCGAGATGCACGATGGCCATTCCATTAACGATTATCGGCGAAAAAGATGTGAAGAATCTCGGTACAACCTTGGGGAACGGGTCCTTGCGCCAGAGAAGTTTGCCACTGGTAGCATCAAGATAAGAAACGACTCCGCCCACTCCCAGCGTGACAACCTTTCCATCCGCTACTGCGGGTGAGCTTCTGGGGCCTGGGTGCCGGCTGGCCGCCCCGGTGACGGCCTGTGCGGCGTATTTATCCGACCACTGCTCTTGTCCGGAAGCCGCGTCCAGGCAAGTAGTAACCTCATCGTCGCCCTGTCGTGTGAAAACGTAGAGCTTATCGCCGACGAGCGCCGGTGTAGCATCACCCGAGCCTACTGTAGTTTTCCACATTTGTTTCAACACCCATCGTTCGGGAGCTTCAAATCCCTTTACTTTACCATCCCGATTGGGCCCCCGCCACTGCGGCCAATCCTGGGCGAAAACACAGCTTGCTCCAACCAGAATCACGCAGGCCAGCATAACGGCCATCGACAGATTTGTTTTCTTCATGATAACCTCCGTTCTAATCCCACTTTAGAATCCCGCACCGAGCTGCACCCGCCGCAGCTCTTTATAAGCGCGGACTTACAAGAGATAATCTTATTCGCTCGGCCTGACGTGTCAACATCATTTTTCTCAAGCCTGGGCATTTTATTCTAACAAATCATCCACAAGATATCTGCCATTTTCCGGTCTATTTTCTCCATGTCACAAAATCCGGTCAACCTCGGTTTTTGCCGTCAATCAAATTCTATCTTACACGAATTTTGACCGGCAGGTACTTTACGCCCCACACTTTGGCCCTGTGGTGAGAATTGAAGAAAACATCCAACTTATTACCGCGGATTGCCCCACCTCGGTCGAGCACCTTGACCGGCTGAGAATTGTTATAGCCGGGAACAATCATTTCTGTACCGAACGAATACTTTTTGTCGGCCGCTACAAATGTGTCACCAATCCTGATTCTGTGGCCGCTGGCGGTTATTCCATCGCTGTGTTTTCCACAGCATTTTTTACACCAGCAATAGGCCGTCACCCGCATCTCGATCACATCCCAGGAATCAAGTTTATCGACGGATATCGGTGACGAATTTTCAGTCTGGTCCGCCATCACTTTTCGGCCATCACTCCAGACCTTCGCCGAGATAAATCTGCCGTTAGCGGTCAGGGCATAAAGCAATACTAAAAGCAGAATCGCTCCTAAAATATATTTACGGTCAACAAGAAAAATGTGCCCCGTGTTCTGATTCTTACTTCTCATTTCTCACCCTCCTCTAAAATCAATGCTGCATAGAAATCACATCTCAACCGTCTTATCGGAACGTTCTTTTTAGCTTAGCACGCTCCGATTTAAAATATCGTATATAAATATACAAAACCAAAAATCACAAGGCGACTCAAATGGATACTCAAACGCCCCTTCTCTGTAAAATCTTTCTGTAATCCCTTACCCGTAATCGGGGCAGGAATTTTCGGCTTCCCCGATAGAACTCCAGGCGTTAAAATGCTCGGCAGTTATTTTAATTAATCAGGTTATCCTGTTTGAAAAACCGAGCTTGAAATCATGAAAAATATCCGCGTTGCATCAGTACAGTTTGAGCATACTGCTTCAGATAAGAAGGCGAATCTCGCAAAGATTGAAAGTTTCGTCGTAAAAGCCGCAGAGCATAAAGTCGAACTCATCGTATTTCCGGAAGCCTGCATTACCGGCTATTTATTTTTACGAAAACTTTCGCGTAAAGAATTGGAGTCTCTTGCCGAGCCGGTTTTTGAAGGGCCATCGTCAAAAGCTTTAATGGCTCTGGCTAAGCAGCACAAAATGACAATCGGCGCCGGCCTCGTGGAAATCGCAGAAGACGGCAAAATGTATAATACGTACGTCGTGGCCATGCCTAACGGCGAATTTCAGCGGCACCGAAAGATACACTGTTTTATCAGCGAGCACCTGTGTTGCGGCTCGGAATTCACCGTGTTCGACAGCCCGCATGACTGCCGGCTCGCCGTGCTGACATGCTACGATAATAATCTCGGCGAGAATGTTCGTATCACGGCATTAAATGGTGCGGAGATTCTGCTGGCGCCGCACCAGACCGGCGGCTGTAAAACACCGAGCCCGTGCTGTATGGGAGTGATTGAAAAATCGCTGTGGCAAAACCGAAAGACAAATCCTCAGGCAATCGAAGCCGAATTGAAAGGGCCGAAGGGCCGCCAATGGCTTCTGACATGGCTTCCGGCACGCGCTCACGATAACGGCCTGTTTCTGATTTTCAGCAACGGCATCGGTATCGACGGCGACGAAATTCGTACCGGCAACACCATGATCCTCAATCCATACGGCCGAATTCTCGCCGAAACATGGAAGGCCGATGATGATATGGTTATCGCAGACCTGAACGCGGAATTACGCACCAACTGCACCGGCGTAAGATGGATTAAAACACGCCGCCCGGATTTGTATAAGCCGCTAACAATCCCCACCGGCATGGAAGAGGGCATACGCCGCGTGCGGTTCGGCGACAATATTTAAGAACGAAATAGGAGATTAGAATGAAGGTCATCGCTTTTAACGGTAGTGCTCGAAAGAACGGCAATACAGCAATATTAATCAGAGAAGTTTTCTCAGAACTCGAAGTCGAAGGTATCAGTACAGAGATAGTCCAGTTAGCAGGAAAGACCATTAGGGGATGTACCGCATGTGGCCAATGTAAAAAGAACAAAAACAAGAGATGTGCAATCGATGACGACCTTGCAAACGAATGCATCGAGAAAATGCTCGAGGCCGACGGCATAATTTTGGCTTCGCCAACGTATTTCGCCGATGTCACCGCCGAAACCAAGGCGCTTGTCGACCGGGCCGGCTACGTCGCAAGGGCCAATTCGGACATGCTCAAGCGAAAGGTCGGTGCAGCGGTTGTCACCATCCGCAGGGCCGGGGCCATTCATACCTTCGATACCCTCAATCACTTCTTCCTAATCAGTCAGATGATTGTGCCGGGTTCGTCTTATTGGAATCTCGGGATCGGAAGAGCCATAGGTGACGTCGAGCAGGACAAGGAAGGCCTGGAAACCATGCAGACACTCGGCCGGAACATGGCCTGGCTGCTCAAGAAAACATGTGAATAATATAATACGACTCAGCAATAATAAGGAGGTCGCATAATGAGAAACAACACAATCAATGTCTCAAGAATATTGGTCGGAGCGGCATGTCTTGCTGCTGCAGCTTTTCTTGCTGCAAATTATTTCCAACCGGAACCGGTTTTGAAAGCCTCAGAACCGGAGCAGGAAAACGAACTTTCAGCTAACGTACAAATGCAGCTCATGCGGCCGGGGCAGATGGAAGCGGCCGGGCGGCGTTTTCCCGTGGTTTATGTCCCTTTCGGCTGTATCGAGTGGCACGGCCGGCACCTGCCGCTCGGCACCGATGCGCTTAAAGCACACGGCATTCTCGTAAAGTGCGCCGAGAGATTCGGCGGTGTGGTTTATCCCCCGGTATATTTTCACGCCGGATTTAATCGAGAGCATCTTACGCCGGTAATAACGGACTTGTTCCAGCGTCTTAAAGCCGCTGGGTATCGTGTCATCATAGGCGTCTCGGGGCATAACGTTAAGGAACAAATCGAGATGATAAACAAAGCTCTTGAGCCGGTGACTGCCGATGGAAGTGTTGCCGGAATCGGGCTTTGGGAAATATCGCTCAGCCGAGGCCCGGATTCGAATACCGACCACGCTGCAAAATGGGAGACATCGGACATGATGTTCTTCTATCCCGACTGCGTGGACCTCTCGGAGCTGGGAAACGAGCCGCTCGCTCCGAACATGAAAGCTCCGGATGGAATTGGCGGGCTGGACCCTCGCAAACACGCATCAATCGATGTCGGCAAGAAAAATGTCGAACTGGCCGCCGAAGCCATCGGCAAAAAAGCGAAGGAACTGCTGGAGTCGCTGCCGAAAGACCAAAGATCGTTCAGACTCAAAGCAGTCAGCCCCGAACACTGGTGGATGATCTGAACATTCTTTGCTGCCCGTTAGTTCGGCAGTTTTGATATACGAAAATTATCGAACCGTATCCAGTGCTCGGTATCGGCGGGACCGTGGTAGCATTGGATACTGACCTGGTCGTTACTCGGTGCCGGCAGTTTGCCCGTCTCCGCTGTCTGAAACTCGCCTTCGCAATTCGGCCGAAATTGCGCGATAAAACTGTCGCTCGTTACGATAAGCCGAAGCTGCACCGTCTCGCCGGTCATGGGCTTTCGGCCCGGAATAATCATGAGCTGCCCATCGACTAATTCCTTAACAAGCTTAAACACCGGCTTGCCATCGTTATACCATGTTATGCCGGCCTGTTCATATTGCTGGGTAGGTACAGTATGATTGGTTACAGTTACATCGATAGCGAATTTCCCGCTGCTGCGGTCCGGCGCTTTGCGGAGCAGAGCGTTCTTAACATCGTTCGCCGCTCCCGGCTCATTTCGAATCTCCAAAGCGCCATCTCTGATTCGCCATGCTGAAGGATTCTCACGCAGCCATGACCATCCTTCATCCATCTTGCCATCGAAGCTGTCCTCGAAGACCACATCCTTGTTTTCGACAATCGGCGTAAGAACGATATTTCTATAACTGATTCCCGTGTGGTCGCCCTGCAGGTAAATGGGACCGGGCTTGAACTGGTCCGACCATAACGCCCCGCCGGTGCAGCCTAATAGCGGTTGGTTGTCGATAATCAGCTTGCCGTTAAGCTTCACCGTCACGTATCGATCCAGCAGCGTCATATCCAGGCTCTGCCACTGGCCGGCGGGCTTTTCAGCGCTTACCATCGGCGTAATCCTGCTGTAAATCCCGCCCATGTTATGCGAATCGAGCCTCCTGCCGTACGCATCGCTGACCTGTACCTCGTAGATGCCCCGCAGATAAACGCCGCTGTTTTCCCTCTTCTGGACTTTCACCTCCAGCTTCAGATTGAAGTCCCCGAATTCGTCTTCGGTACAAAGGTTGCCGTAGGAAATATGATCCTGGCCTTCAGTCTGCTTCGGATTGTTGACAAGAACACCATCCTCAACCGACCATCCATTCGTCTGGCCCGGGTTGGTCAGCTTCCATCCATCGAGATTCCTGCCGTTGAATAATTTTATAGGCTTGCCGTACTTTACTTTTGACAGGTCCGGCCTCGGCGGCAAAGGAGGAATCCGCTTGCCGGTAAACTCGCTGCGATTCTCGCCGTTGCCGTCCCGGCGAGGCATGATTTGTGTCAAAGCTAGCTTATCACCTGAGACCTTGGCAAAAATCTTCTCTTTGATTTCATCCACCTTGCCGTCTCTGCGCCGATTCTTATGAATACGTACAAGAAGAAGGTTGTCTCCATCCACATAGACTTCATCGACGGGAACGACGCTTCCCCCGCCCCAGAGGATGCTCGCTACTAATTCCCCATTTTTCTGCTCAACACCCAGCCAGCCGGCCCCGCCGCCGGGAATGGTCAAAGCCCATCGCCCGATATAAGGATTCGCGGATTCAGCGGCAAAAACCACCGTACAGCCAACCGATAAAGCCAACAAAATCAACGCACAACGAACGTTCTTACTCATAAGAAGTACCCTTTCACAATAGATGTTATAAAATTGATATGAATTTATTACTCCATCAGCAGCAAATTGTCAACCGGATTTCAATCCCGACATAATAAATAGCCAAACTTGAATTTTCCCAAATAACCCATGACAAACAGGCCAAATTGTGCTAAACTAAAATTTATGGATGTCGAACGAGTCAGTTTTGATGCATCCGTTTGGAGACCCCTATGCGAGATATGAAACTCGGTAGCTGTAAATCGTAAATCTTAGATACGATATGCTGCTTTTACATTAGTAACAAAAAGTATTGTGTATTAAGTTTGAATGTAAATGGGACCAACTTTATTACTTGATAAATCAGCATTTCAAGCTCTTACAGGTCGTGAAATGCACAGGCTTTCCAAATATTTCCAGTGGAACAGAGTAGATATACTTTTTTGGGAAATTCTCAGTGATCTTTCTAAAAAGTCTAAGACTTCTTCATTCCGCAATGAAGTCTCTATATTAGCCGACAAAGTACCACTTATAGATTCAGTACAAAACGTCAATTATATTGAATTATTCTTAGCTAATTTGTGCGGTGAATTTGTATTGATGGATGGCAGACCAATAGTTGCGCCTACCTCAATTAGTAAATTAGAAGATGGACATGTGGGGGCACTATTCGACGAGACGGCTTTCTGTGAAATGATCTATAGGTGGCAAAAGGGTGATTTTAGTAAACAGGATGAAGTTCGTGCTAATTTATGGAAAGGGATCAAACATAATTCTAAAGCAGATGATTGTATTAAATTTATACAAGCAAACTATATAATATTACCTTGGTCTTCATCAATAAATGATTTGCACACTGAAATTAACAAGCTCCTTCAAAATCCCAAAATTCAGTCTGTCTTTCTAAATATGTTATTATCATACGAGGATGTTGATCTCATAACAAAACACTATATAAAACAACGGTTAAAACAGTGCCCTTATTCCCTATTAAAAGTTGCACCATATGCCTTCTATTGCCTAAAAGTATTTTTATTGTTTTTAGGAGCATACAAATTTGACCTACTCACCCAAAAGAAAGCTGATGATCAAATTGATTTAGAATATCTTTTTTATCTTCCGTTCTGTCATATCTTCTCATCAAACGATAAATTTCATATAACGCTTGCACCATCATTGATGAAAAAAGACCAAGTCTTTTTGTCAGGAGAAAATTTAAAAAAAGGAATACTAGAGATAGAATCTCTTCCCGCACACGAAGAAACCATGAATGCGAAATGTGCACCTATTCCTCCAATGCCAAAAGAATCCATAATAAGAGAAGCATGGTTAAAAACAGGATGGCTTTATCATTAAGACTTGTAAGGTGGGCAAAATTCATTTTGCACACACGGAAGAAATAATTGTTACGTATTAATATCAAATTACAAACGAGCAAAATTTCTTTTTTAACGAATAGATAAGTTGTAGGGTGGGGCTTGCCCCACCATTCTTATTCGCCGAAGCTTTCGTAACCAATGTTTGTGACATTTCCGAAATCATTGACTCGGCCATATAAACCTTCTTTTACATACTTGTGATACGTTGACCATGGCCAATCCTCAACGTGCTGAACCAATCCGTGTTTGACCGGATTATAATGGATATAATCAACGTGGCGCTGTAGGTCGCCTTCGTAGCGTATCTGATGCTCCCAAAATCGCCGCTGCCAAATGGCAACTTCTCCTTTATGCGCTCTTGATGATGAAACTTTTCTGCGTTGTCCGCTTAAATTCAAATATGCTTTGCTGAATTGGCCTTTAATCGAAGACCATCGTCTCGAAAAATTCGCATCATTTTCTGGAAGTTTCCATATGCAATGTAAATGATTAAATAACAGACAAAACGCAATGGTCTCGAACGGCCATCTTGATCGTGTTTTTTCCATAGCTTCTCTTAAAAGACGACAGGCAAGTTCCGTACGGAATAATTCGACACGCTGATATGTAACGACCGTGAAGAAATAATAACCTCCCTTGAATTTCGCTCTGATATAATTCGGCATGGTTTATATAATATCGTCACGTTTATGGTGGGGCAAGCCCCACCCTGATATGGAACGACCTATGTCAAGTGTTAATATTTCGATATTTTTTACATTTTTTTTATGACACATTCAGGTGCAGGCTGCTTCGACGATGAATCAGTCTGATATTCGTGGATTATCC